>BBPD01000054.1_pt2 | contig 56653 bp, 55 predicted proteins | sample 1344911 | NCBI WGS metagenome assembly BBPD01 (sample SAMD00019088, study PRJDB2971) | groundwater metagenome | biome: freshwater biome; feature: mineral spring; material: ground water | place: USA: CA, Sonoma | collected 2011-09 | depth surface m
TCCCACAGATCGCGAAACAGTTCGACCGCTAGCGCGTACATCAGAGGTGGCTCGGTTCATCTGCACAGCCCCGCGCGATTGCTGAGTGGAGCGGCTGCCGGTTTCATGCCGCTGCAACAAGCGGTTGGTTGAAGTAGACGTGATCGGGCGTCCTGCGGTCAAGCGATGGGTGCGGGCGCCGGCCGTTGTAAAATGCCAGATACCGGCCGAGCGATGCGCGGGCTTCGCTGACCGAGCTATAGGCTCGCAGGTAAACCTCCTCGTATTTGACTGAGCGCCACAGGCGCTCGACGAACACATTGTCCCGCCAGGCGCCGCGGCCATCCCTACCGATCGCAATCTTCTCGCGGTGCAGGACGCTGGTGAACGCCATGCTGGTAAACTGGCTGCCCTGATCGGTGTTGAAGATCTCTGGCGCCCCGAAGCGCGTCAGCGCTTCCTCCAACGCCTCGACGCAAAAATCCGCCTCCTGCGTGATCGACAGCCGCCAAGCCAGAACCCGGCGGCCGAACCAGTCGACGATGGCGATCAGGTAGACGAAGCCGCGGGCCATGGGGATGTAGGTGATGTCGGTGGCCCAGACCTGGTTGGGCCGGGTCACCGCCAGCTTGCGCAGCAGATAGGGGTAGACCTTGTGCCCGGGCGCCGGCTTCGAGGTGTTGGGGCGCCGGCAGATCGCCTCGATCGCCATCTTCTTCATCAGCGTCGACACATGCAGGCGGCCGACCTTGACGCCGTCGGCGGCAAGCAGGTCGCGCAGCATCCGGCTGCCCGCGAACGGGAAATCCATGTGCAGCTCGTCGAGCCGCCGCATGATCGCCAGATCAGCCACCGGCGTTGGCCGTGGCAGATAGTAGACGCTGCCGCGGCTGATCCCCAGCTCCCGCGCCTGCCGGGCCACCGGAAGCGCATGCGAACGGTCGATCATCGTTTTGCGCTCGGCAACAGTCCCGCCCCGTTACGACCTTGGGACGAGCGCCCCGGACAAAAAATCATTCACCAGCGTCAACTCGCCGATCTTGGCGTGCAACGTCTTCACGTCGATCGCCGGCTCCGCCGGCTCAGCGTGGCTGTCCGATCCGAAAACCCCGGCAGCGCCTTCCAGCAGCTGCCCGCGCCAGGTCGTGATCTGGTTCGGGTGAACGTCGAACTGCTGCGCCAGCTCGGCCAGCGTCTTCTCGCCCCTCACGGCAGCCAAGGCCACCTTCGCCTTGAAAGCCGGGCTATGCTTCGTGCGTGTTCGCTTCGTCATCTGATCTCCCGTTCGGCAGCCATCTTGGCCACGTTCAGGCAGAAACTCCACTCAGCCGACCGTGCAGATTAGCCGAGCCACCTCTCCCCCCGGAGGCTCAACAAGAATCTTCTTTCCTCTGTTAGTCCTTCCCCCATACTTGCCGACGATGCTGCGCCAGTATGAACTCGTCGAGCGGGTGAAGTCCTACGACCCGGATGCGGATGAGGATCTCCTCAACCGCGCCTATGTCTTTTCCATGAAGGCGCATGGCTCCCAGCTGCGCGCCAGTGGCGACCCCTATTTCTCCCACCCGATCGAGGTCGCCGGCATCCTCACAGACCTCCGCCTCGACGACGAGACCATCGCAACCGCGATCCTGCACGACACGATCGAGGACACGGTCGCCACACCCGACGACATCCAGCGCCTGTTCGGGGCCAATGTCGCCCGCCTTGTCGACGGCGTCACCAAGCTCAGCCGGATCGAGGCGCAGACCGACACCGAGCGCGCGGCCGAGAACCTGCGCCGTTTCCTGCTCGCCATGTCCGACGACATCCGCGTGCTGCTGGTGAAGCTCGCCGATCGCCTGCACAACATGCGGACGCTCAAATATCTGAAGAACCCAGACAAGCGCCGCCGTATCGCCCGCGAGACGATGGATATCTACGCCCCGCTCGCCGAACGGATCGGCATGTACGGCTTCATGGACGAGCTGAAGGAACTCTCCTTCGCCGAGTTGGAGCCCGAGGGCTACCAGTCCATCACCAAGCGCCTCGAGACGCTCCGCGCCGGCGGCGGCGACACGGTGAAGCGCATCGAGAGCGGCATCCGTCACAAGCTGGAATCCGCCGGCGTCATCGTCGACGATGTGCGCGGCCGCGAAAAACGCCCCTGGTCCATCTTCCGCAAGATGCAGGAGCGTCATGTCGCGTTCGAGCAGCTGTCCGACGTCATGGCCTTCCGGGTCATCACCCGGAACCCTGAGGATTGCTACCGCGCGCTTGGCGCGCTGCACCGCCGCTGGCCGATGGTGCCCGGCCGCTTCAAGGACTACATCTCCACCCCCAAGCGCAACGGCTACCGCTCCATCCACACCACGCTGATCGATCGCGCCCGGATGCGGATCGAGGTGCAGATCCGCGACGCCGACATGCATGTGGAGGCCGAATACGGCATGGCCGCCCACTGGGCCTACAAGCAGAAAAAGGGGTCGCAGGGCACACCCTACCCCTGGCTCACCGACCTGCTGGAAATCCTGGAACACGCCCAGTCGCCCGAGGAGGTGCTGGAGCACACCCGGATCGCGATGTTCCAGGACCAGCTGTTCTGCTTCACCCCCAAGGGCGAACTGATCCAGCTGCCGCGCGGCAGCACGCCCGTGGATTTCGCTTACGCCGTGCACACAACGCTTGGCGACACCTGTGTCGGCGCCCGGGTGAACGGCAAGGTGGTTCCGCTGCGAACCCGCCTCAACAATGGCGACCAGGTGGAAATCCTGCGCTCGTCGGCCCAGACACCGGACCCTGCGTGGGACCAGTTCGTGATTACCGCCAAGGCGCGTTCGGCGGTGCGCCGGCACCTGCGCCAGCGCGAAAAGGCCGCGCAACTGAAGACGGGCGAGGCCCTGTTTCACGAAGCGGTAAAGCGGCTGAAGGTGGAAATCGGATCCGATGCGCTGTCGGCTGCGCTGAAACGGCTGAAGCTTGCCGACCAGTCGGCGCTGTTCGTCGCGCTCGCCCGCCAGTCGGTCACCGACGTGCAGCTGATGGAGGCGCTGGTTCCCGGATCGGCCGAAAAGCGCAAGACCCGCCGCAAGAGCCCGCCCAAATCCGCCGAGGGCGCCATCCTGGTCGACGGCGACGCCCATGCCGGCGGGATGGCGATGGCGCAATGCTGCATGCCGGTGCCCGGCGACCGGATCGTGGGCGTGGCGCGCGCGGGCGAGGGGATCGCAGTCCACACCATCGACTGCCCGCGCCTGGCCGCCGCCGAGGACGGCGACTGGATCGACCTCAAATGGGCGCCCGATGTGTCGTCCGGCACGGCGCGGATCGCGGTGGTGGTGATGAACGAACCCGGCGCCCTGGCCCAGGTGACGGCGATCCTGTCCCAGCAGGGCGCCAACATCGTGAACCTGCAACTGAAGGACCGCGACCGGGCCCACCACCGCTTCATCATGGATGTCGAGGTCGACGACCTGAAGCATCTGACCGAGCTGGTCGTCGGCCTGCGCGCGCCGAACCTGGTGGTCGCCGCCGAGCGGTTGCAGGGCTGACCCGATCAGGGGCACAATTGTGCCGAAACGGGCTTTCCGTCCGCGCGCCGCGCGCTAGAAGACGCCCGGACGCCATTTCAGGGGGAAATCCATGCGCCTGCTTCTCGCTGCTGCCCTGCTTGCAGCCGCCCAACCCGCTCTCGCCCAGGCAGCCACCCTGCCCGAAAGCGTCCGCGCCATGGTCGAGGCAGCGGCCCGATCCGACGACAAGGCCAAGATCGACGCCGTGGTCGCGATCGCCAAGGAAACCAACAAGGGCGCGGATGCCGAGATCGACAGGATCGTCGCCGAAATCGGCGCGGCCAGGTCCGCCGAGCGCGAGGCGAAGCTTGCAACCGCAGGCTTCTTCGACAACTGGACCGGCTCGGGCCAGCTCGGTGCTGCCGTCATTACCGGCAATATCGAGCAGAAGAGCTTTACCGCCGGTCTCGACCTCCAGCGCGACGGCCTGAAATGGCGCCACCGCGCCAATGCGCTGTTCGACGTCATCGACAACGAAGGCGGGGGCGACCAGCAGCGTATCCTCGCCGGTTATCAGGTCGATTACAAATTCTCCGACCGGTTCTATGCGCTCGGCCGGCTGGAGTATGAAAAGAACCGCGAGGCCGGGATCAAACGCCGTTTCGCCCAGTCGGTCGGCCTGGGCTGGCGGGTGATTGCCGCCGATCGCGTCCACTGGGACCTCGAAGCCGGCCCCGCGCTGCGCCAGACCCGCTTCGTGACCGGCGACGACAACAGCCTTGCCGTCCGCAGCGCCTCGCGTTTCCTGTGGCAGATCTCCGAAACGGCGGCCTTCACCAACGACACCTTCCTGTTCTGGGACGATGCCGGCACCATCAACAACACCGCTGCCCTCACCTCCAAGCTGTTCGGCGCGCTGTCGGCCCGGCTATCGGTCAACCTCGCCTGGGAGGAACAACCGCCGATCGGCCTCGAAATGCTGGACACGACGTCGCGGATCACCCTGGTTTACGACTTCTGACGCAAAGCACCCGCTTCCGGCTGGATGACATCGGGCCGGCAGCGCAGTATGCGGTCCTCCCATGACCGACGCCGCCTGCACTTGCACCTCCCTCACCGAGGCCGAGATCCTGGCCGAATTCCGCGCCGCCGACGCCTTGCTGGAAGGGCATTTCATCCTCTCCTCCGGCCTGCGCTCCCCGCGATACCTGCAGTGCGCGCGCGTGCTGATGGACCCGCCCCGCGCCGAACGGCTGGCCCGGGCCCTCGCCGCGAAGCTCCCGGCCGACGTGAAGGCGCAGGCACAGGCCGTTATCGCGCCTGCCATGGGCGGCCTCATCTGCGGGCACGAACTCGCCCGCGCGCTGGGGCTGCTGTCGATGTTCGTGGAGCGCCCTGCCGGCAGCTTCGAACTGCGCCGCGGCTTCCGGCTGAAGCCCGGGATGCCGGTGATCCTGATGGAGGATGTGGTGACCACCGGCCTCTCCAGCCGCGAGGCGATCAGGGCGGTGGAACAAGCCGGCGGCCGGGTGATCCATGCCGCATCGCTGGTCGACCGGTCCGCCGGCACAGCCGACCTCGGCGTGCCCCTCACGTCGCTCATTTGCCTTGCCGTGCCCAGCTACAGCGCCGATGCGCTGCCCCCCGAACTCGCCGCGATCCCGCCCGTGAAGCCCGGAAGCCGGGCTGCATGACAGGGCGGTCGCTCAGCCCTGCCCGTCTCAGACTGGGTGTCAACATCGACCATGTGGCGACCATCCGCAACGCGCGCGGCGGCGATCACCCCGATCCTGTCCGCGCCGCGCTGCTGGCCGCCGCCGGCGGCGCCGACGGAATCACCGCCCACCTGCGCGAGGACCGGCGCCACATGACCGATGCCGACATCGCGCGCCTGGTGGCCGAAATCGACCTGCCCCTGAACCTGGAGATGGCCGCAACCGACGAGATGCTGGCCATCGCGCTGAACAACCGCCCGCACGCGGCCTGCATCGTGCCCGAGCGCCGGGCCGAGCGCACGACCGAGGGCGGGCTGGACGCGCGCGGCCAACACAACACGCTTGCCCCCATCGTCCAGCGCCTGACGGGCGAGGGCATCCGCGTGTCGCTGTTCATCGCGCCCGAAGCGCGCCAGATCGAGGCGGCAGCCCGGCTCTGCGTGCCGGTGGTGGAACTGCACACGGGGCCCTATGCCCACTCCGACGGCTCGGTCGATGAACTGGCCCGCCTGGCCCAGGCCGCCCGCCTTGCGGCCTCCATGGGGCTGGAGGTGCACGCCGGCCACGGCCTCAGCTTTGCCAATGTGGGCCCCGTCGCGGCCCTGCCGGAACTGGCCGAGCTGAACATCGGGCATTTCCTGATCGGCGAGGCGCTGTTCGGCGGGCTGGAGGCTGCGATCCACACCATGCGGGCCCGCATGGACGCGGCGCGCGCATGATCCCGCACGGCCTTGTCGTGCTCGGGCTGGGCAATGATCTTTGCAACATCGAGCGAATCCAGGGCAGCATCGACCGCTTCGGCCAGCGCTTCATCGACCGCATCTTCACAGCCGTCGAGCAAACCAGGGCGAACCGCCGCCAGCTCACCCGCACCGCCACCTACGCCAAGCGTTTTGCCGCCAAGGAGGCTGCCGCGAAGGCGCTCGGCACCGGTTTTCGCGCCGGAGTCTTCTTCCGCGACATCGGCGTCGTGAACCTGCCGTCGGGCCGGCCCACGCTGGAGCTGACGGGCGGGGCTGCCGCCCGCCTTGCCGCAATCACCCCTGTCGGGCATAAGGCGGGAATTCACCTGACGCTCACCGACGACCACCCATGGGCCCAGGCAATCGTGCTCATAACCGCGAGTCCTGCATGAACGCACCCCTGTCCGACGTTTCGAAGCCCGCGCCGAAGAAGGGCGAGGGCGAGCCGTTCAGCTGGCGGCGGGAAATCCAGCAGTGGGTCGTGCTGATCCTGATCGTACTGGGCATCCACAGCTTCCTTGCCAAGCCTTTCTACATCCCGTCGGAATCGATGATGGCGAACCTGCTGGTGGGCGACCGGCTGATCGTGTCGAAATTCTCCTACGGCTTTTCCTACCTGTCGCCATCGGTGCCGATCCTGCCGCCGATGAAGGGCCGGCTGTTCGGCCGCTACCCCGATCGCGGCGACATCGTGGTGATCAAGAGCACGTCGGACGGCGCGGACTGGATCAAGCGCACCATCGGCCTGCCGGGCGACACCATCGAGCTGCGCGACGGCGAGCTGTTCCTGAACGGAAAGGCCCTGCCACGCGCGCGGCGCCCCGATGCCGAGGTGGTCGTCAGCCCCAACAGCGACTGCCCCTACATGCCGCAGTTCCGAGGGGTCAGCGACGACGGCACGCCCGTCTGCCGTTTCCCCAGCTTCCGCGAGACGCTGCCGAACGGCCGCAGCTACGGCACACTGGACATGACGCTGACCGACCGCGACAATTTCGGCCCCGTGACCGTGCCGGACGGCTTCGTGTTCCTGATGGGCGACAACCGCGACAATTCGATGGACAGCCGCGTGCCCCCCGAAATCGGCGGCCTGGGGCTGGTTCCGTACGAAAACATCGTCGGCCGGGCAGAGTTCATCACCTTCTCGCTGGATGGAAGCCATACACTGAACCCGCTCACCTGGTGGGGCGCCCTGCGCGGGGACCGGGCGTTTACCTCGCTGCGGGATTGAGGGCGGCTGGATATACGTGTGTATCCGACAGCGTGATCCTGGCGCGAAACCTTCAAGGTCGGCCAGGATGTCGGCGTCCCCCTTCCCAAGGCCGGCGCAATCCCGCTCGGCACCAAGTTCGATGCGGCGTGGGTTGCCGAACTGGTTGTTCTGGCCGCGGTAGGCCTGCCACCGCTGACGCCTGAACAGCGCATGGCCATCACACTGAAATCCATCGGGCCATCCGAATGAACGCCATCACCACGACCTTCAAGTCCGGCAACTCCGAGGCCGTTCGCCTGCCCAAGGGCTCGGGCTTCGGTGTCGGAACCGAAATCGAGATCAAACAGGTGCCGGATGGCCTCCTGCAAAAGCCCACCCGCAAGGCGAGGCTCAGTTTTCAGGAAATGCTCGCCCGCATGCGCGCGATAGGCCCGCCTTCCGGCGGTGCCCAGGAGCGCGAGCCCTTCGATTATCCCGACAGGAGGCCCGGCCTCTTCGATTGATCCTGCTCGACACGAGCGTCGCGACCCCGATCCGCGACATGGATGCGCGCATCCTCGGCGTGGCGGAGCCCTGCTGGACGGATCCTCTGATCTTGGTGATCACCCGCATGGAGCTCGAAGGCGGCGACCGTCGGCGCGGCACGCGCTAACCGTCGCCGCCTTCAGGCTTCCCCCATCCTCAAGGCCGCAATGAAAGCCTCCTGCGGAATGTCGACAGACCCGTATTGCCGCATCCGCTTCTTGCCTTCCTTCTGCTTGTCCAGCAGCTTCCGCTTGCGGCTGATGTCCCCGCCATAGCATTTGGCCGTCACGTCCTTGCGCAGCGCCGCGATCGTTTCGCGGGCCACCACCTTGCCGCCGATAGCAGCCTGGATCGGGATCTTGAACAGGTGCCGCGGGATCAGGTCCTTCAGCCGCTCGCACATGTGCCGGCCCCGGCCCTCGGCCGCGTCGCGGTGGACAATCATGGACAGCGCGTCGACCTGTTCGTTGTTCACCAATATGGTCATCTTCACCAGGTCGCCCTCGCGGTGGCCGGTCTGGTGATAGTCGAAGCTCGCATAGCCGCGGCTGATGCTCTTCAGCCGGTCGTAGAAGTCGAACACCACTTCGTTCAGCGGCAGCTCGTAGGTCAGCTGCGCGCGCCCGCCGACATAGGTGAGGTTCCGCTGGATGCCACGCCGGTCCTGGCACAGCTTCAGGATCGCGCCCAGATGCTCGTCGGGCACATAGATGGTCGCCTCGATCCAGGGCTCCTCGATATGGTCGATCTTCACCGGGTCCGGCATGTCGGCCGGGTTGTGCAGCTCGACCACCTCGCCGCTGGTCAGGTGTATCTTGTACACCACGCTCGGCGCCGTGGTGATGAGGTCGAGGTCATACTCCCGCGTTAGCCGCTCCTGGATGATCTCCAGGTGGAGGAGGCCGAGGAAGCCGCACCGGAAGCCGAAGCCCAGCGCCGCGCTCGTCTCCATCTCGAAGCTGAAGCTCGCATCGTTCAGCCGGAGCTTGTAGATGCTGTCGCGCAGCTTTTCGAAATCGGCGGCATCCGTCGGGAACAGCCCGCAGAACACCACCGGCTGCACTTCCTTGAAGCCTTCCAGAGGCGCGTTCGCCGGTCGCCTGGCGTCGGTGATCGTGTCCCCCACCCGGGCCTGGGCGATTTCCTTGATCTGCGCGGTGATGAAGCCGATCTCGCCCGGGCCCAGCCGGGACAGCTGCTCGATCTTGGGCCGGAACGCCCCCACCCGGTCGACAAGGTGCGTGGTGTCGCCGGCCATGAACTTGATCTGCATGCCCTTGGTGATCTGCCCGTCGATCACCCGGATCAGGATCACCACGCCCAGATAGGGGTCGTACCAGCTGTCCACCAGCATGGCCTTCAGCGGTGCCGTGATGTCGCCCTTCGGCGGCGGAATGCGCGTGACGATCGCCTCCAGCACATCTGCGATTCCGATGCCGGTCTTGGCGCTGGTCAGCACCGCATTGCTGGCGTCCAGCCCGATGATCTCCTCGATCTCGGCCTTCACCTTCTCGGGCTCGGCGCTCGGCAGATCCACCTTGTTGATCACCGGCACGATCTCATGGTCATGCTCGATCGACTGGTAGACGTTGGCGAGCGTCTGCGCCTCCACCCCCTGCGCTGCGTCGACCACCAGAAGCGCGCCCTCGCAGGCAGCAAGGCTCCGGCTCACTTCATAGGCGAAATCCACATGGCCCGGCGTGTCCATAAGGTTCAGGATATAGTCCTTTCCGTCCCTCGCCCGATAATCCAGGCGCACGGTCTGCGCCTTGATGGTGATGCCGCGCTCCTTCTCGATGTCCATGTTATCCAGCACCTGCGCGGACATCTCGCGCTCGGTCAGGCCGCCCGTCTGCTGGATCAGCCGGTCGGCGAGCGTGGATTTCCCATGGTCGATATGGGCGATGATCGAGAAGTTGCGGATGCGCGACATGTCGGTCGCCGGAAGCGTTGCCATGCCCCGCCCTTGGCAGGCTGCCGTCGGGCTTTCAAGTTTCCCCGCTGCCGCAGCCCGACGCGCAAAGGGCCGAACCGCCCGATACAGGCCAATCGTCGGGCCCGCTTGCCGCCGGGAAACCGCCATGCGTCCCCGCACGCACCTTCCCCGCAGCCACTTTCCCCGCAGCCGCACCATCGACCTGACGGTGCAGGCCGATGTCGGCCGCTTCGGGGACGGATCGGACATCGCGGTCCGCGCCCGGCCCGGCCGGGGCTTCCGGCCCGGCCGCAAATCGAAGGCCATCTTCGGCTACCGGGCGATCTGCACGAAATATGAAACGGGCAGCGGAATCGACCGCTTCGTCTACGACCTGCTGACCCACGGCCCGACGCTGGGCATGCCGTTCCGCCTCTGAAGGCTTCAGCCCAAGCGCGTGCGCAGATCAAGAAGGGCAAGCGCGGCTGCGACTGCCTCGCCGGCCTTGTTCCTCTTCGCCGGGTCCGCGCGGACGAGCGCCTGATTCTCGGTCTCGACGGTCAGGATGCCGTTGCCGACGGGAACCCCGTCGAGTGTCAGGGCCATGATCCCGCGCGCGCTTTCGGTCGCGACAATCTCGAAATGGTAGGTTTCCCCCCGGATCACGCAGCCGAGCGCGACATAGGCGTCATAGGCCCCGGTTTCGGCGGCCATGGCGATTGCCGCCGGGATCTCGAGTGCGCCGGGAACTTCCACAAGCTCATGCTTGTGCCCGCCGGCGTCCAGCGCAGCGCGGGCGCCGGCAAGCTGGAGGGCGTAGATATGGCCGTAAAAGCCGGCGCCGACGATGAGGACCTTTGCCATGTGCAAGTCTTTCTTCAGGCGGCCAGCTGACGCTCGGCCCTATTGATTGTCGGAAAGCTGACGCTCGCCGACCACTTTCAGGCCATAGCCTTCGAGGCCGACATAGGCGCGGTGGGAGGTGGTGAGGAGTTCCATCTCGGTGACGCCGAGATCGACCAGGATCTGCGCGCCCACGCCATAGTCGCGCACCGTGAAGGGTTCGCCCTGGCCCTTGGCCTTCATCTGTTGGGATATGGCATCGGGCCGGGCGTCGCGGATGACGATCAGGATTCCGGCACCCGCGTCGGCGATCGCCTGCATGGCGTGCGGGATAAGGCCCGAGCGCCCGCCGGATTCGGCGAAAAGGTCGGTGAACATGCTCTGCACATGGACCCGCACCAGCGTGGGCTTCGCCGGGTCGATGCGGCCCTTCATCAGCACGATATGCTCGGCATACTCGGCCGTGTTGGCATAGGTCATCGCCGTCCAGCGGCCACCATGCTCGCTGTCGATCTCCACCTCGGCGCGCCTTTGCACCAGGTGATCGTGGCGCATCCGATAGGCGATCAGGTCGCGGATGGTGCCGATCTTCAGCCCGTGCGCCCGCGCAAAGGGGATGAGGTCGTCGAGGCGGGCCATGGTGCCGTCCTCGTTCATTATCTCGCAGATCACACCCGAGGGGTTGAGGCCGGCAAGCCTGGAGACGTCGACCGCGGCTTCCGTGTGCCCTGCGCGCACCAGCACCCCGCCGTCGCGGGCGACGAGCGGGAAGACATGGCCGGGCGTGACGATCGCCTCGGGGCCCTTGGACGCGTCGATCGCGACCGAAACGGTGCGGGCACGGTCTGCAGCCGAAATGCCCGTCGTCACGCCGTCCCGCGCCTCGATGGAGACGGTGAAGGCGGTTTCGTGCCGGGTGCGGTTGAACCGGCTCATGAGCGGCAGGCCAAGTTGTTCGACGCGGGATTTTGCCATCGCAAGGCATATGAGGCCGCGGCCGTGCCGGGCCATGAAGTTGATGGCATCGGGCGTCGCCATCTGGGCGGGCACGATCAGGTCGCCCTCGTTCTCGCGGTCCTCGTCGTCGACCAATATGTACATGCGGCCGTTCTTCGCCTCGGCGATGATCTCCTCGATCGGCACCAGCGGGGAAGGGCCGGCGCCGGACAGATAGGCCTCCAGCTTCTTCAGCGTGTCGGCGGTCGGATTCCAGTCGGCAGCGTCGAGATCGCGCAGCGTGTTGGCGTGAAGCCCGGCTGCCTTGGCAAGCGCCGAGCGGGTGAGGCCGGTTTCGACCAGATGATCACGGACGCGGGCGAGAATGTGCGTTGCCATTCCGGCGCATTCTCACATCTCAATGTGAGACGCAACCCTGCCGATCACATCAGGATGTTGTCAAGATGTCGCGGGGGGCGGGCAGCCGCCATGCGCTGAAGATAGCGGGCGAGCACATCGATTTCGAGATTGACCTGCCTGCCGGGCGCGGCGGTGCCGAGTGTTGTCCATTCGGCGGTGTGGGGGATGATGTTGAGGTGGAAGAGGGTGCTTGCGTCGCGTGCGTCCTCGACTGCGTTCACCGTGAGCGACACGCCGTCGACCGTGATCGAGCCCTTGGGCGCGATCATCGGGGCAAGCGCGGCCGGCGCGCGGATGGCGATGTGCATGGAGCCTTCGATTGCCTCTACCAGCTCCACAGTGCCGATACCGTCGACATGGCCCGTCACGATATGGCCGCCGAGTTCGTCGCCGAGCCTGAGGGAGCGTTCGAGGTTCAGCCGTGCGCCTTCGGCCCACATGGTGGATGCCGTGCGCGACACGGTTTCGCCCGAGATGTCGACCGTGAAGCAGGAGCCTGCCCGGGACGTGACGGTAAGGCAGACGCCCGAGCAGGCGATGGAGGCGCCGATGGCGACCGTTTCGAGATCGTAAGCTGTTTCGATGGCGACGCGCAGGTCGTGCCCCGGGCGGCTTTCCAGGCTTGCGATTCGGCCGATGTCGGTGATGATTCCGGTGAACATGCTGCTGCTCTAGTGCATGTTCCGGCCGGGTGAAATCACCGGATTGCAAATGCGGACGGATGGATGCCGCAACCTTTTGCGGGCGTGATGGACCAGAAGCGTCAGCGCAGGCATGTATCTCCGCATGGCCGGCAGCCCCTCCTGCATCATTTTCGCCGGCGGTGGCGCGCCGCAGCAATTTGCATCCGGGCGTTGTCGCCGTTGCGCGCGGCGGGCTTGCCATGCCGACGCACGGGCGGGGGCCGGGGCGGCTTTCGGCGCCGGAGCGGTCAGCGACGGCTGAAGATTTCCAGCGCGTCGACGCCGAGCATCTGGCGGCTCTCCAGCTGCCAGCGGCCGTGGGTTTCGGAGAGCGACGCCGGGTGGAGCGCTTCGAGGCCGATGCCGTGGCCGATGAGAATGGGGGCGCGCAGCAGGACGAGGCGGTCGACGCGGTCTGCCGACAGCAGGGTGGCGGCAAGTGCGCCGCCCCCTTCGCACAGGATGCGGTTGATGTGGTTGGCGCTGCACAGCGCATCCAGCGCCTCGAGCGAGGGGAGGGCGGTGATGCCGTCTGACGCTTCGCTGCTGGTGAGCGCCACGCGGAGCGGCTGGGGAGCGGTGCTGCCGGGGAGGCGGTTGGTGAGGTGCGGGCGGTCGGCCCTGAGCGTGCCGCCGCCAACGAGGACGAGATCAGCCTCGGCGCGGAGCGCGTGGGCGAAGTGGCGGGCTGGTTCGCCGGTGATCCACTGGCTCTGGGGTGGGCGGGCCGGATCCGGAAAGGCCATGGCGAGCCGGCCGTCGAGCGAGAGGGCGAGTTTCAGAGTGAGTTCGGGGTGGCCGCCCGAGAGGCGGCGGGTGAAGCCGGTGAGTTCGCGCGCGGAGTCGGCTTCGCCGACGCCGCGGGTGACGGCGATACCTGCGGCCTCCAGCGCGGCGATGCCACGGCCTGCGGTGCGCGGGTCCGGGTCTGTGATCGTGACCACGCAGCGGGCGATGCCGGCGGCGACCAGGGTTTCGGCGCAGGAGGGCCCGCGCGGGCTTGCGTGGGCGCAGGGTTCCAACGTCACATAGGCGGTGGCGCCGCGCGCACGGTCGCCGGCTTCGCCGAGCGCCATCGCCTCGGCGTGGGGGCGGCCGCCGCCCTGCGTCCAGCCGCGGCCGATGATCAGGCCGTCCCGGACGAGAAGGCAACCGACATTCGGGTTGGCTGCGGTGCGCCCCCGGCCGCGGCGGGCGAGCGCGAGGGCTGCCGCCATCAGCCGCACATCGTCGGCCATTCAGCTGCTGGCCTGGCGGGCAGCGGCGCGTTCTGCCTGCAAGGCCTTCTGGCGCGCCTGTTCGGCTTCGTAGGCGCGGCGGTTGGCCTCCACCTGGGCCCGCAGCCTGTCCATCGCCTCCTCGCGCTCGTCGACGGCTTCCTGCGCGGTGCGGTCGCCGCTCCAGCTTTCCGCATAGATGATGCGCTCCGGCACCTCGATGCCGCTGTCCATCGCGACCAGGAAGGCGCCGACAATTGCCGCGCCCATGCCGAGCGCACCGACTGCGAACAGGGTCTTGTAGAGCGGTTGTTCGCGGATGCGCCTGACGAAGCGGGGCTGGTCCTCGTTCCAGGAAAAGCCCTGCGCCCGCTCCAGTTCGCGGCGCATCAGGATTGCGCGGCGGCGGGCGTCGTCGTCGGCCGAGGTGCTTTGATCGGCGAAGGGCGTCGGCATTTTGACTGCCTTCGGCTTCTTCATCGGCATGGGCGACAGTCCTTCCCCGGGGGAAACGCCGGGGCGGCTCAGACCCGCATCGGCATCAGCACATAGAGCGCCTCGGACCCTTCGGATTCCCGGATCAGGGTGGGTGCGGCGGCATCTGCCATATGGACCTCGACCAGATCGCCTTCAACCTGCGACAGGATGTCGAGAAGGTAGCGGCTGTTGAAGCCGACATCGAAGCCGGCCGCCGAATAGTCGGCCGGCACGTCTTCGCTGGCAGTGCCGTTTTCCGGGCTGGTGACGGACAGCGTGACCCGGTCGCGATCGAGGCTGAGCTTTACCGCGCGGGTCTTTTCCGACGCGATTGCCGTCACCCGGTCCACGCCCTCGGCAAGCGTTGCCGGGTCGATCTTCAAGAGCTTGTCGTTCGCGGTCGGGATCACGCGGCTGTAATCGGGGAAAGTGCCGTCGATCAGCTTGGAGGTGAGGACGGCCTGGCCGATGGCGAAGCGGATCTTGGACTGGGAGAGCGAGATGCCCACCTCGCCGCCGCGCTCGTCGAGCAGCTTGCGGACTTCGGCGACGCATTTGCGGGGAATTATGATGTCGGGCATGTCGGCCGCCCCTTGCGGAAGCGCGATTTCCACGCGGGCAAGGCGGTGGCCGTCGGTCGCGACGGCGCGGAGCGTGCCGGCGCCGGCGGGCGCGTGGAAGAAGATGCCGTTCAGATAATAGCGCGTTTCCTCGGTGCTGATCGCGAAGCGGGTCTTGTCGATCAGCGTGACGAGCGTGTCGGCGGGCAGGTTGAAGCTGACGGGCAGGTCGCTTTCGCCGATGACCGGGAAATCCTCGCGCGGGAGGGTCTGCAGCGAGAAGCGGGCGCGGCCTGCGGTGACTGCAATCTTGCCCGATGCCGCCTCCAGCGTGACCTGGGCACCATCGGGCAGCTTGCGCACGATGTCGAACAGGGTGTGGGCGGAGACCGTGGTGGCGCCGGCGGACTCCACCGCTGCGGGCACATCCTCCACGATCTGGAGATCGAGGTCGGTCGCCATCAGCTTGGCAATCTGCCCGTCGGCCGCGAGCAGGACGTTGGAGAGGATCGGAATGGTGTTCCGCCGCTCGACAACCGACTGCACATGGCCCAGCGCCTTCAGGAGTATGGCGCGTTCGACGACCAGCTTCATGCGTTCCGGCTTCCCTGCCTGAGAATATCCCCTTGCCTCTCTATACAGAAAGGCGATGCGGGCGAAAGCCGCTTGTTGCGCTGCAAGGTGCCGCTCAGTGGACCCTTAGCGCGACCGCAGTTGCCTCGCCGCCGCCGATGCACAGCGAGGCGAGGCCGGTGCCGCCACCGCGCTCTTGAAGCGCGTGGATGAGGGTGACGAGGATGCGGGCGCCGGACGCGCCGATCGGGTGGCCGAGCGCGGTTGCGCCGCCGTTCACGTTGAGCTTCGCGTGCGGGATGCCGAGCTCCTGCATGGCGATCATCGAGACGACGGCAAAGGCTTCGTTCACCTCGAACAGGTCGACGCCGTCGACGCCGAGGCCAAGCCTCTCCATCAGCTTCTGCATCGCGGGCACCGGCGCGGTGGTGAACAGCGCAGGCTTCCGGGCGTGGACGCTGTGGCCAAGGATGGTGGCAAGGGGTGTCAGACCGCGGACCTGCGCCGTTTCCCGGCGCATCAGGACGAGGGCGGCTGCGCCGTCGGAGATGGAGCTGGCGTTGGCGGCCGTCACCGTGCCGTCGGGGGCGAAGGCGGGTCTCAGCTGGGAGATCTTTTCGGGCCTCGCCTTGCCGGGCTGTTCGTCGACCGTCACCTCGCCGCCCTTCACGGCAACCGGCGTGATTTCAGCGGCGAAGGCGCCGCTTGCGATTGCGCCCTGCGCGCGGGACAGGCTTTCTAGCGCATAGGCGTCCTGCGCCTCGCGCGTGAGCTGGTAGGCGCGGGCGGATTCCTCGGCAAAGCTGCCCATGGCGCGGCCGGGCTCGTAGGCGTCCTCGAGGCCGTCGAGGAACATGTGGTCCATCACCCGGCCATGGCCCATCCGGTAGCCGCCGCGCGCCCTGGGCAGCAGGTAGGGGGCGCTGGTCATGCTCTCCATGCCGCCTGCCGCGATGATGTCGGCCGAGCCTGCCTTCAACGCGTCGTGGGCGTCCATCACGGCCTTCATGCCCGAGCCGCACATCTTGTTCAGCGTGACGCAGGCGGTGCCGAAGTCGAGCCCGGCCTTCAGCGCGGCCTGCCGGGCGGGCGCCTGGCCCAAGCCTGCGGGGAGCACGCAGCCCATCACCACCTGTTCCACGTCGGCGCTGCCGAGCCGGCTGTCGTCGATGGCAGCCTTCAGCGCTGCGGCGCCGAGTTCGGGGGCCGTGATGTCGCGGAAATCGCCCTGGAAACCGCCCATGGGGGTGCGGCGCGCGGCGGTGATGACGATGTCGTCACGAGCTGTAAACGGGGCAGTCATCGGAGCTGTCTCCTCTGCTGGATGGCAAGGTGGCTGAATGGGTGGCTGCCGGACGGATTGGCTGCAAAGCCGGTGACGCGGCGCGAGACCAGCGACCAGCCGAGTGGCTGGACGAGGCCGATTGCCGCGCCGTCCTCGGCCCAGAGCCGTTCGGCGGCGGCGAGCGCGGCGAGGCGTTCGCCACGGGTGGGCGCCTTCCAGCTGTCGGCGATCAGGCGGTCGGCTTCGGGGAGGCAGACGCCGTGGCGATTGCGATTGCACTGGAAAGGCGTGAGGAAGGGCAGCGGGCTGTCGATGGGGGTGTCGCGCCGGATCAGGGCCAGATCGAAGGTGCCGGTGGCGATCGCGCGCAGGTGGGCGGCGGGGTCGCGGCGCTCGAGGCGGAGCGTGACGCCGAGCGCTGCCGTGTCGCGCGCGACGAGGTCCATCAGCCGGGCTTCGGCATCGGATGCGCCGATTGCGACGGTGAGGGTGAGAGGTGCAGCAAGGCTGTCGATGCCGGCTTCGGCGAGCAGGCGGCGGGCATCTTCCTGGCGGCCGACGAAGGGCTGGCCGGCCCAGGCGGCCTCCGGCGGGGTGTAGCCTGCGATGTTGGCAGGCGACAGGCCCTCGACGGCGCGCGCGGCCTCGCTCCCGAAGAAAGACGGCCCCAGCGCGGTGCGGTCGATCCCCAGCATCAGCGCACGGCGGACGCGCTGGTCGGCCAGCGGGGGGCGGCGGAGGTTCACCAGCAGCAGCAGGGCAGCGCGGGGCTGTTCGAGAATCAGCGCCTCGCGCCGGGCGGTGACGCGGGCGGTGCCGAGGCCTTCGAGCCCGCCGCCGAGCACGAGGTCTGTGGCGCCCCGGTTGAAGCGGCGGATGGCGGCCTCGGCCTCGACGGCGCGGACATCGGCAGCCACGAGCGCGATGGTGCCGGCGGCGTGGAAATCGGGATTGCGGATGAGCCTTGTGGGCCGGGGGACTTCGGTGGGGGCTTCGGCGGACGTATCGCCGGGCCGGGGCGCCGTGCCGATCAGGAACGGGCCGGCAGTTTCGCGCATGCCGCTGCGGCGCACGGCGAGCGCCGGGGTTGCCAGCAGCTCGAGGATTTCGGGCTGGGGCGTGGAGAGGCGGATCTCGACCACGTCGGGAAGCGGTGCGCTGACTGCGGTGACGCCCGAAAGCAGATCGCGCGCCAGGGGGCCGGCGCGGCCCTGGCGCGCGCGCGCGATGGCGGCAACTGCATCGCCGGCGGTGACCGGCTTGCCGCCGGCAAAGCGGGCGGGGCGCAGGCGGAACACGATCGAGAGCCCGTCGTCAGACACCCGCCAGCTCTGCGCCAGGCCGGGGACGACCCGGCCGGCTGCGTCGCGGGCTGTCAGCCCTTCGGAGATGGCGTCGCTGATAAGGAACCGCGCCGCGCGGTCGCCCACGGCATCGACCTGGAGCGGCTGGTTCTCGGCGTCGCCGCCGCGGCAGGCGGCCAGCAGCAGCATGAAGAGCAGCAGCAGACGAAAGGTCGGGTTGCGGTGCAACATGCCTTTGCCGTTCGCAACAAACGGCGGGGCTGGCAAGCCTGCCCGCGGCAGGAGGCTGGCAAGAACGGACCGGCGTGGTAGGAGGGTTTTCATGCATCGGGTTTCCAACGACATCGCCGGCCTTGTCGGCCAGACCCCCCTCGTGCGGCTGAAGGGCCCGTCGGAACGGACCGGCTGCGACATCTTCGGCAAGTGCGAGTTCCTCAATCCCGGCGGATCGGTGAAGGACCGTGCCGCCCTGTGGATCATCCGCGAGGCGGAAAGCGCGGGCGCGCTGAAGCCGGGCGGGACCATCGTGGAGGGGACTGCGGGCAACACCGGGATCGGGCTGGCCGTGATCGGCGGGTCGCTTGGATACCGGACCGTCATCGTGATGCCCGAGACGCAGAGCCGGGAGAAGAAGGACGCGCTGACGGCATTGGGGGCCGAACTGGTGCTGGTGCCGGCGACGAGCTATGCCAATCCCGGCCATTATGTGCACACCTCGCGCAGGCTGGCGGACGAGCTGCCCGGTGCCGTGTGGGCCAACCAGTTCGACAATGTCGCCAACCGGCTGGCGCACATCAAATCCACCGCGCCGGAGATCTGGGAGGCGCTGGAAGGGAAGGTGGACGGCTTCATCTGCGCGGCGGGCACCGGCGGCACGGTCGCCGGCGTGGGGCTGGGGCTGAAGGAACTGGGCGAGGACGTGACGATCGGGCTGGCTGACCCGGACGGCGCGGCGCTCTATAGCTGGTTCAGCTGCGGCGAACTGAAGGCCGACGGGAACAGCGTGTCGGAGGGGATCGGCCAGAGCCGGATCACTGCCAACCTCGAGGGCGCGCCTGTCGACATCGCGTTCCGGGTTTCGGATGCAGAGGCCTTTCCGGTGCTGCACGAGCTGATGGTGAAGGACGGGCTTCACCTGGGGCTTTCGAGCGCGATCAACGTGGCTGGCGCCGAGAAGCTGGCCCGCCACCTGGGGCCGGGCAAGCGGATCGTGACGATCCTGTGCGACAATGGCAGCCGATACCTTTCGACCATCTGGAACCCGGAGTGGCTGACAGCCCGCGGGCTGCCGCTTCCGCCCTGGCGCGAGGCGTAAGGGGTGCGGCGGCGGGACCGTCTCGACTTGGTTCTGTCGGCGGACTAAAAGGCAGTGATGGATCGCATCCGCGCGGGTCTCACGGGTCTTGCTGCCGTCTTTCTTGTGACGGCGGCTGCATCGTTGCTGTTCGCGCCCGACGAGGCGCAGACGATCGCCGCCGACGCGCATCAGCCGGGCGAGCCGCTGGCGCAGCTGGGCGTGGCGCCCGGGAGCGACAAGGGGGCGACTGGCCAAGCCCATGCATCGTCGCCCGGCGCAAGCCCGCCCATTGCAACCCCGTCGAACGCACCGGCACCGAACGGACCGGCACCGAACGGACCGGCACCGAACGGACTGGCACCGAATGCGCTGGCACCGAATGCACTGGCACCAAATGCGCTGGCTCCCGAACCACTGGCGCCCGGAGTGGAGGCGCAGCCGTCGGGCGGGCTTCCGGTGCCCGGTGCCGGGCCGGCCCTGCCAAGCTCCGCCGGATCCGGCGGCCGGCCCGATCCGGACCGCCCGGTCGCCATCTGATCCATGAATGTGCGGGTCGTCCTGCTGGCGCTGCTGCTGGCGCCACTGCTGATCTTCGGCGTCCAGCATTTGCGGCGCGACGCCGGAAACCAGGCCCTTCTGCCCGGGCTGGACCGGGCCGCGGTTGCGCGGATCGAGATTGCGCGCGGCCGCGAGCAGGTGGTGCTTGCCCGGCGGCTGGACACGGGTGCCTGGGAGCTGCTGTCGGCAGCCGATGCGCCGGCCGATGCGGCACGCATCGCGGATGCGATCGATCGGCTGGCGAAGCTGAAAGGCAGGCCGCTGCCGGCGGACACCCCGGCCCAGACGCGCGAGCCGCTGGAAGTGCGGCTGTCGGACGAGCGGGGTGTGCCGCTGGGCCACGCCGCCATCTGGCACAGCGAGGCGGCGCAACTGCCGTCGGGCGTGCGGCTGGCGATTGCCGATGCGCCCGCACTGCCGCTGTGGCAATCGGCCTGGTCGAGCCTTCGGCCGCCCCGGATTCCGGCTGCGGAGGTTGCCGTGGTCGAGCGGCTTGCGCCCGGCGGGCCGGTGCCGTTGCCGACGGACGAGGCTGTGAGAGTGGCGAAGATGCTGGACCGGCTTGCGCCCGAGGATTTCGTGGCCGGTGCGACCGTCAGCTGGGCCGGGGCGCGGCTGCTGCGGGTGCGGATGACCGACGGACAGGCGATCGACCTGCAGCAGGTGCCCGACGGCGAGGGGCGCTATCACCTGCGCCTGACGTCGGACACGCGGACCGACGTGCGGGCCGCGCGGCATTTTGCGTTTCGGGTGACGGAGCCGCTGCCATGAAGGGCGGGCACGGGGCTGGCATGGAAGCGGCCTGGGGCAGCGAAGTTGCTCACAGGGTTTTCCACAAAAGTTCACAATTGTTCAGCCGCGGATCGTTTCGAGAAAATGATCTGTATTTCAAGATTTTGCGGAAAGGACATCCGAAACGACCATAAAATCCCATTGAATACCCATGAAAGCCCATGCTATCCCTTTTCCACAGGGCTGGCGTGCGGCTTGCCCGTTCGTTCCAGGGCCATTCCCCGCCTTGCCGAACGGCTCCGCGCAACGGTCCCAAAACAGGGGATCGGGTCATTCGCGCATATTTTTCAGGGACCTATGTGAACGGAGTCGATGCCAAGCATCGGCTGTCCGTTCCTGCGTCCCTGCGCGAGACCATCGAATCGCGGAGCAACGCGCGCGAACTGGTGCTGGGGCCCGATGCCCATGCACCCTGCCTGATCGGCTATGACGTCACCTATTTCGACCGGCTGGAGGCGCGGCTGGAGGACGAGTTCGCAGCGGACTTCGGGCCGGCCCGCAGCCGCAAGGCGCGATCCGTCTTCGGGGCGACCGAGCATCTGAAATATGACGACACCGGGCGGATCATCCTGTCGCCGCTGATGCGGGAGATGGGCGAGATCACCGGCCAGGTGGTGTTCATGGGCGTGGGCCATCATTTCGAGATCTGGGCGCCCGAGCAGTTTCTGGCTCAGCCCGACCAGGACCCCCGGGTCGTGAAACTGGTGAAGGCGCTGCTGGCCGGGAGGGCGCTGTGAGGGCCCTTCGGAGGACAGCATGACCGGCAACAGGGGCATTGGCGGGTCTTCTGCTGCCGACGCCACCCCTGCCACTTCCGGGTCCGCAACGTCCGCATCCGGCCTGTCGCATATTCCCGTTTTGCTGGGCGAGGTGATAGCGGCGCTGGAGATCGAGGCCGGTGCCCATGTCGTCGACGGCACCTTCGGCGGCGGCGGCTATGCACGCGCGGCGCTGGAGGCCGGCGCCCTTGTGACCGGCTTCGACCGGGACCCGCGCGCGATTGCCCGCGCCGCGCCGATGCTGGCTGCCTGGGACGGGCGGCTGCGGCTGGTGCCCGGCACCTTTGCCGGGATGGCCCGGGTGCTTGGGGCCGCGAGCGCGGACGCGGTCGCGCTCGACCTCGGCTATTCCTCAATCCAGATGGACGACCCGGCCTATGGGCTGTCGTTCCAGGCCGACGGGCCGCTGGACATGCGCCTGTCGGGCGAGGGCGAGAGCGCAGCCGATTTCGTGAACGGCGCGAGCGAGGGCGAAATCGCCGACATCCTGTTTCATTATGGTGAGGAGCCGGCGGCAAGACGGATCGCGCGCGCGATCGTCGCCGACCGGCCGTTCCGCACCACCGGCGAACTGGCAGGGCTGGTCCGGCGGGTGGTGAAGGCGGGACAGTCCCGCCAGAAGGGGGGCGCGCGCGACATGAAGCGCGATCCCGCGACCCGCAGTTTCCAGGCGATCCGGATCCGCGTGAACGACGAGCTGGGCGAGCTGGAGCGCGGGCTGGAAGCGGCCGAAGCGGTGCTGAAGCCGGGCGGGCGGCTGGCGGTTGTCAGCTTCCACAGCCTGGAGGACCGGATCGTGAAGCGGTTCCTGGCCGAACGCTCGGGCTCGCTGCCGGCGGGTTCGCGCTATCTGCCGGCAGCCGAGGCGGCCGAGGCGCCGAGCTTCGAGCGGCCGGCGAAGGCCGTGCGCTCCGGCGATGCCGAAATCCGTGCCAATCCCCGCGCGCGGTCGGCGACGCTGCGCCTGGCCCGACGCAGCCGCGCGCCAGCGTGGCCGCGCACGATCGCAACCGGAACGGGCAACGGGCAAGCCGCCGCATCCGGGCCAACACGTCAATCCGGGGAGAGGAACGCATGACAGCCATTCTGCGTGGAACGACCGAGGATAGGCGTTGGCGCACCCAGGCGCCGCAGCGATCCGCCGGGCGGCGGGCCTGGGCCTCGACCGCCTGGCTGGTGGCGGGAACCATCGCGGTTGCCGTCACAAGCTATACCCTTTCGTTGGAGGTGGCATCGGAACGGCGCGACATGGAGCGGCTGGCCCAGCAGAACCGCGCGCTGGAGGCCGACCTGAAGGCGCTGGATGCCGAGCTTCGTGTGCGGATGCGAATGCCGCAATTGCAGCGCTGGAACGACAGCGTGCTGGGCCTGGTGCCCATTTCGGCGACCCAGTATCTGAGCCAGCCTGTTCAGCTGGCGGCCTATGGCACTGCCCCGGCTGCGCCTGCGCTTCCCAGGGCGCAGCTGGCCGTACGCGACCTTGCGCCCGAGGCGAAGCCAAGCGTGGCAAGGCCGGTGCTGGTGAGCGCCCCTGCCGCGGCGTCACCTGTTCTGGCGCGTCCCGCGGCGTCACCTGTTCTGGCGCGTCCCGCGCCGGGGCCCGCTCTGGCGCGTCCCGCGGCGTCACCTGCTCTGGCGCGTCCCGCGCCGGAAGCAGCGCCGGCGGATCTGCTGCAGCAGGTCCAGATGTCGTTCGGCAACCAGCCGCCCCAGCCCTGAGCCGATGAGCCCCGCCGCCCTCTCCCGCGAGGCAGTTCGCCTACCCGGCCATCGCCAGATGGCCTTGGGGGTTGCGCGCCAGCGGCTGGCGATCGGGATACTTCTGTTCCTGGCCTTCACCCTGCTTCTGGGCTTCCGGCTGGCGGAGCTTGCGCTGTTCGACGGGCCGCCGCGCCGTGCCGAGGTGGTTGCAGCGTCGCCCGAGATCCGGGCCGACATACTGGACCGCAACGGGGTGACGCTGGCGTCGAGCTTCGAGGCCTATGCGCTGGCTGCCCGCCCGCGCGACATCGTGGGCGACCGCGACGCGCTGGTGGCTGCGCTGGTGCGGATACTTCCCGAGCGGCCGGAGGAGGCGATCCGATCAGCAATCTATCATGACGGCAAGTTCCGTTATGTGACGCGGCGCATATTGCCCGAGCAGGCCGAGGCGATCCGCCGCCTGGGTGAGCCCGGGTTGACGCTGGAGCGCGAGGCCGAGCGGCTGTATCCGCACATGGAGCTTGCGGCGCACCTGGTGGGCTATACCGGGATCGACGGCCGCGGCGAGGGTGGAATCGAGCGGGCCTTCGAGGCGCGGCTGACCGACCCGGGCCAGCGCGACAAGCCGTTGGTGCTGGCGATGGACGTGCGCGTGCAGCAGGCGCTAGAAAGCGAGCTGCAGGCCCAGATGCTGGCGCAGAAGGCCGCGGGCGCCGCCGGCGTGGTGCTGGATGCGCGCACCAGTGAGGTGGTGGCGATGGCTTCGTTGCCGGCGTTCAATTCGAACCGGCCCGGCGGGCTGACAGGCATGCCGGGCCACATGAACCGGGCGACGCTCGGCGTCTATGAGCTGGGCTCGACCTTCAAGGCCTTTACCATTGCCATGGCGCTGGACACGGGCGTTGTTGCCGACCTCGGTGAACGGTTTCCGACCACGCCGATCGCGGTCGGCCGGCACCGGATTTCCGACAGCCATCCCAAGGGCTGGCCGCTTTCGGTGCCCGAGGTGCTGATCTATTCGTCGAACGTTGCCTCTGCGCGGATGGCCGAGCGGATGGGACGGGCCCGCCAGGAAGACTATCTGCGCCAGCTGGGCATGATGGGCCGGGCCCCCGGCGAGCTGAAGGAATCGGGCCGGGCGCTGACACCGCCGGCCGACAACTGGGGGCTTTCGAGCGTGATGACCGTGGGGTTCGGCCACGGCATCGCGGTGACCCCGCTGCACCTCGCCAATGCCTATGCAACGCTGGTGAACGGCGGGATCCACCGCGAGGCGACCTTCCTGAAGGTGCCCGAAGGCACTGAGAGGCCCGGGCGGCGGGTGTTCACCGAGCGCAGCTCGAGGCTGGTTTCGGGCATGCTGCGGCTGGCCGTACTGGACGGCACGGGCCGGAAGGCCGACGCCGAGGGCTACCGCGTGGGCGGCAAGACGGGGACTGCCGAGAAGGTGCTGGAAACGGGCCGCGGCTATGACCGGCGGCGCAACATCACCACCTTTGCCGGTGCCTTCCCGATGGACAATCCGCGCTATGTGGTGATCACCATGGTCGACGATCCCTCGGCCGGGCTGCGCTCGGCCGGCGCGGTTGCGGCGCCGGTGTTCAAGAATGTGGTGAACCGGATCGCCCCGGTGCTGGGTGTCGCGCCCGACACGGGTGGCGGATCGGAACCGGACGTTTCGGTGATGGACGGGCTGTATACCCCGCGCGATGCGGCGCGGCGCGGCGCGCAGTTTGCGGCAGCGGCCTTGGCGGCGGGCGCGCGATGACCGGTCCGCTGGGCCCCGATCCCCTTCACGCGGTTCGCGCCCGGATCACGGGATTCGCGATCGACCACCGCAAGGTGGCGCCCGGCACCGTGTTCGGGGCTTTCCGCGGCGCCCGCTTTGACGGCGAGAGCGTGATTGCAGACGCTGTGAAGGCGGGCGCTATTGCCGTGGTGGCACGGCCCGAAGCCCGGGTGGACGGCGCGCTGCACATCGCCGACGCCGAGCCGCGTCGGATGTTCGCGCGGCTGGCTGCGGGCTTCTTCGCGCCCTTCCCCGCAATGACGGCCGCGGTGACCGGCACCAACGGCAAGACGAGCACTGTGGAGCTGACGCGGCAGCTGTGGCTTCTGGCGGGCGAGCGGGCGGCTTCGATCGGAACGCTGGGGGTGGTGACGGCGTCGGACCATGCCAAGGCAGGGTCGGGCGGGCTGACGACGCCCGACATCGTGACCTTCCTTGCCAATGCGGCGGGCCTTGCGCGCGAGGGGATCGGGCATCTGGCGTTCGAGGCGTCTTCGCACGGGCTGGACCAGTTTCGGGCCGAGGGACTGCCGGTGCGGGCTGCCGCCTTCACCAACCTGACGCGCGACCATCTGGATTACCATGGCGACATGGAACGCTATTTCCAGGCCAAGCTGCGGCTGTTCACGCAGGTGCTGGACGGTGACGGCACGGCGGTGGTGTGGCTGGACCGGGCCGCAACTGGCGCGGACTACAACGCCCGGGTGGTGGAGGCCTGCCGCGCGCGGGGTGTGAAGCTGCTGACGGTGGGGCCCGACGGGGCGGACCTGAAGCTGGTGAAGCGGGTGCCGACGCTGCTGGGCCAGGCGCTTACCATCGAGGCCGGCGGCGCAACCCATGCCGTGAACCTGCCGCTGATCGGCGGCTACCAGGCGGCCAATGCGCTGGTGGCGGCGGGCCTTGTGGTGGCGGGCGGCAGCGATGTGGCGGCGACGCTGCAGCGCCTGGGCCGGGTTTCGGGCGTGCGCGGGCGGCTGGAGCGGGCGGTGATCACGCCGTCGGGCGCGCCGGTCTATGTGGATTATGCCCACACGCCCGACGCGCTGGAGGCCGCGGTTGCCGCGCTCAGGCCGCACACCGCCCGCCGGCTGATCCTGCTGTTCGGCTGCGGCGGGGACCGCGACCGGGGCAAGCGGCCCGAGATGGGCGCGATCGCGACCGCGCAGGCAGACAGCGTGATCGTGACCGACGACAATCCGCGCACCGAGGATGCGGCCGCGATCCGGGCTGAGATCATGGCAGCAGCAGCGGGCGCGCGCGAGGTGCCGGGCCGGGCCGATGCGATCCGCGCGGCGCTTGCGCAGGCAAAGCCGGGCGACGTGGTGCTGCTGGCCGGCAAGGGGCATGAACAGGGGCAGATCGTGGGCACCGATGTGCTGCCCTTCGACGATGCCGAGGTGGCGCGCGCGGCTGCAGCGGAGCTGCCGAAATGACGGCGCTGTGGACAGGCGAGGCGATTGCGGCAGCGACCGGCGGCCTGCTGTCGGCACCCTTTGCGGTGGACGGCGTGACCTTCGACAGCCGGGAGGTGATCGGCGGCGAGCTGTTCGTGGCGATGCGTGGGGGCACCGCCGATGGCCATGCCTACGTCGCGCAGGCGGCAGAGCGCGGTGCGGCCGGGCTGCTGGTGGAACAGCCGGTGGACGGACCCCATGTGCGGGTGGCGGACAGTTTCCGGGCGCTGGAGGCGCTGGGCGTTGCAGCGCGGCTGCGGACGGATGCGACCGTGGTGGGCGTGACAGGCAGCGTGGGCAAGACCGGCACCAAGGAAGCGCTCCGGCTTGCGTTCGAGCGGGTGGCACCCGACGCGACCCACGCGTCGGTGAAAAGCTACAACAACCACACGGGCGTGCCGCTGAGCCTGGCGCGGATGCCGTCGGGCACGCGCTTCGGCGTGTTCGAGATGGGCATGAACCATGCGGGCGAGATTTCCGCGCTGGCCCGGATGGTGCGGCCGCATGTGGCGGTGATCACCTGGGTTGCGAACGCGCATATCGAAAATTTTGCCGACGGCGAGCCGGGGATCGCGCGGGCCAAGGCAGAGATCTTCGAGGGGCTGGAGCCGGGCGGCGTGGCCGTGTGGCCCGCCGACAACCCCCATGCGCCGATCCTGGCGGCAGCAGCCAGGGCAAGGGGCGTGCAATCGATCCGGTTCGGGTGGAAGGAAGGCGCCGACGTTCGGGTGCTGGCCGCGGATGTCGGCGCCGCTTCCACGCGCCTTGTGGCCGATGTGATGGGCGAGGAAGTTCATCTGACGGTGGGCATGGCCGGGCGGCACTGGGTGGGCAATGCGCTTGCCGTGCTGGCAGCCGTGAAGGCGGCCGGCGGCGATATCGCCGAGGCCGGGCTCGCGCTGGCGGCCCTTTCGGATCTGCCGGGCCGGGGCGCGCGGCACACACTGAAGGTGGCAGGTGGCAGCGCGACCCTGATCGACGAGAGCTACAATGCCAATCCGGCGTCGATGGCGGCAGCGCTTGCGGTGCTGCGCGATACGCCCGCGAAGCGGCGGGTGGCCGTGCTGGGCGCAATGCGCGAACTGGGTTCGGGCAGCGACGCGCTGCACGCCGGACTTGCTGCACCGATTGCCGATGCCGGGGTTGCGGAACTGGCGCTGGTGGGGCCGGAGATGGCAGCGCTGAAGGTGCCCGGTGCCGTGCACCTGCCCGATGCGACGGCTGCGATCGCCTGGGTGCGCGACACGCTGGGGGATGGTGATGTGCTGCTGGTGAAGGGCTCCAACTCGCTGCAGCTCGGCCGGCTGGTGGCGGCGCTGCTGGAGGAAGCGGCATGATCTACCATCTTGCCGAATGGCTGGGCTTCCCGGGCCTGCTCAACCTGGTGCGCTACCTGACCTTCCGGTCCGGCGCGGCGCTGGTGACGGCGCTGTTCATCGGGCTGTTGATCGGGCCGCGCTTCATCGCCTGGCTGCGGGCGAACCAGGGCAAGGGCCAGCCGATCCGCGAGGACGGGCCCGCAAGCCACCTGATCACCAAGAAGGGCACGCCCACCATGGGGGGCCTCAAGATCCTGATCTGCCTGACGGTCTCGACCCTGCTGTGGATGGAGTGGGACAAGCCCTTCGTGTGGGCGGCGCTGTTCGTGACGCTGGGTTTCGGGGTGATCGGCTTCGTGGACGATTACAACAAGGTGATGAAGCGGTCGACCGCCGGGGTGTCGGGCAAGGTGCGGCTTGCGGCCGAGTTCCTGATTGCCGGATGCGCGGTCTACTATGTTTCGCTGTTTGCGGGCACCATGCTCTATTTCCCGTTCCTGAAGGATGCCGGCGTCGATCTGGGCTGGCTGTACATCGCCTTCGGCGCGCTGGTGATCGTGGGCGCGGGCAATGCGGTGAACCTGACCGACGGGCTGGACGGGCTGGCAACCATGCCGGTGATCATCGCTGCGATGACCTTCGGCGTCATCGCCTATCTGGTCGGCAATGCGGTGTTCGCCGACTATCTGGGCGTGCATTTCGTGCGCGGGGCGGGCGAACTGATCGTGTTCGTGGGGGCGCTGGTGGGGGCGGGGTTGGCCTTCCTGTGGTTCAACGCGCCGCCGGCGGCCGTGTTCATGGGCGACACCGGCAGCCTGTCGCTTGGCGGGGCGATCGGAACCATCGCCGTCATCACCAACCATGAACTCGTGCTGGTGATCGTGGGCGGGCTGTTCGTGCTGGAGGCGGTCAGCGTGATCGTGCAGGTCGCCAGCTTCAAGATGACGGGCAAGCGGGTTTTCAAGATGGCGCCCATCCACCACCATTTCGAGCAGCTGGGCTGGCCGGAATCGACGGTGGTGATCCGCTTCTGGATCATTTCCTTCGTGCTGGCGCTGGCCGGCCTTGCCACGTTGAAGCTGCGCTGATGGCGGGCGTGGCTGCACCATTGCTGAAGGGGCGGCACTATGCCGTCTACGGGCTTGCGCGATCGGGGCAATCGGTGCTGCGGTTTCTGGCGCGTTCGGGCGCGCGCGCCGTGGCGTGGGACGAGAATGAAGCGACGCGCGAGGCGGCGCTGGCGGCCTTTCCGGACCTTGCGCTGGAGGATTTCGCGACGCTGGACCCGGCCTTTGTGGACGGCCTTGTCGTGTCGCCGGGCGTGCCGCTCAACCGCCACCCGCTTGCCGCCCGGGCGCGCGCGGCGGGATGCCCGATCCTGGGCGACATGGAGCTGTGGCAGCAGGCGCGGCGCACCCTTCCGGCGCACCGGCTGGTGGGGATCACGGGCACCAACGGAAAATCCACCACGACCGCGCTGGTGCACCATCTGCTGAAGGCGGCAGGCGTGCCGGCCCGGCTGGGCGGGAACATCGGGCTGCCGGTGCTGGATGCCGATCCGCTTGGCGAAGGCGGGGTCTATGTGTTCGAGCTGTCGAGCTTCCAGATCGACCTGGCGCACGGCCTTGCCTGCGACATTGCCATCTGGACCAACCTGACGCCGGACCATCTGGACCGCTATGACGGGATGGCGGGCTATGCATCGGCGAAGGCCCGGCTGTTCGCGATGCAGCAGCCGGGCGGCCACGCGGTGATCGCGACCGACGACGACTGGACCCGGGCGGCTGCCGACGCGCTGCCGGAGGGGCTTGTGCTGACCCGCGTGTCGGCGGGCGATGTGGGCGCAGCGGACCAGGCGCGCTGGCCCAGCCTCCAGGGACCGCACAATGCGCAGAATGTGGCCTGCGCGGTGGCGGCGGTGCGCCTGCTGGGCGTTGGCGACGACTCCATCGAGCAGGGCCTGCTCAGCTTTCCGGGGCTGGCGCACCGGATGGAGATCGTGCGCGACGTGCGCGGGGTTCGCTATGTGAACGACAGCAAGGCGACCAACCCGACCAGCGTTGCGCCCGCGCTGCAGGCCTTCGCGGGCATTCACTGGATCCTGGGCGGTCAGGCGAAGACCGCCGAGCTGGATGCCTGCCTGCCGCACCTGACGGCTGTGAAGGCCGCCTATGTGATCGGTGAGGCGGCACCGCTGTTCGCGACGATCCTGGGGCCCCACCTGCCGGTCAGCAAGTCCGGCACGCTGGATGTGGCGGTCGGGCAGGCAGCCGATGCCGCGGAGCCCGGCGACACTGTCCTGCTGTCGCCGGCCTGCGCCTCGTTCGACCAGTTTCGCGACTATGAAGCGCGGGGCGCGCATTTCCGCGCCCTTGTCGAGGCGCTGGGCGCATGAAGGTCGCCGGCCTCTCGCTCTCGTTCGGGCGGGCGGACAAGAGCCCGCTTGCGCGCTGGTTCTGGACCATCGACCGGCCGCTCCTGTTCATGGTGCTGGTGCTGATCGGGGCCGGCATGATCGCGGTGGCCGCCGCCTCTCCGGCAGCGGCGCTGAGGCTTTCGGGCGGGGCAGTGGAGATTGCGCCGCTGCACTTCCTGTGGCGGCAGCTGATCTGGGTGCTGCTGGGGGTGCCGCTGATGCTTGCGGTTTCAATGCTGGCGAAGGATACCGCGCGGCGGGTGGCGCTGGGCGGCTTCGTGCTGTTCTTCGTGCTGCTGGCGCTGGTGCCCTTCATCGGCGCAGAGACCAACGGCGCCGTGCGCTGGATCCAGTTGCCCGGCTTCCAGATGCAGCCGATCGAGTTCTTGAAGCCCTTCTTCATCGTGACGACGGCCTGGCTGTTCGCGCTTCGCTTCGAGGACCGGTCGCTGCCGGTGATCCCGGCGGGCGCGATGGTGCTGGCGGCGATCGTGGGGCTGCTGGTGATCCAGCCGGATTTCGGCCAGGCAGCGCTTCTGATTGCGGTGTGGCTGGTGCAGGCGGTGCTTGCCGGGCTGCCGCTGATCTTCCTGGGGCTTGCCGTCGTCGGCCTGATCGGCGGGCTGGTGCTGGCCTATCAGGTCGAGCCGCACATCAAGAACCGCATCGACGGCTATCTGCACGGCGAGGGCGACACCTACCAGGTCGACCGGGCGCTCGACTGCTTCCGGAGCGGGGGGCTCTATGGCGCCGGCCCTGGCGAAGGGACAGCCAAGTTCCGCCTGCCCGAGGCGCAGACGGACTATATCTTCGCGGTGATCGGCGAGGAGTTCGGCGCGATCGTGTGCTTTGCGATCGCCCTACTATATCTTGCGATTGTCCTTCGCATTCTGCTACAACTGCTGGACGAGGACGATCCCGTAACGCTGATCGCAGCGACCGGGCTTGTTGCGCAGTTCGGGGGCCAGGCGCTGATCAACATGTCGGTGAATCTGGCGCTCGCTCCGTCCAAGGGCATGACCCTCCCGTTCATCAGCCATGGCGGTTCCAGCTTCCTCGCGATGTCGCTGTCGATGGGCCTGCTGCTGGCGATCACGCGGCGCAACCGCCACCTGAAGTCGAGCCCCTATCTGCAGGCCGGTCCTGCCCCCTTCCGGCCGCGCCCGGCATGAGCCTGTCCGTCCTGATCGCGGCCGGGGGCACGGGTGGGCACATGATCCCGGCCCACGCCCTGTCGGAAGAGCTGCAGCGGCGCGGCCACCGCGTGACCCTGTTGACGGATGCGCGGGGCCTGCGCTTTCCGGGCCTGTTCGAGCGCACCGAGCGCCATGTGCTGGACAGTGCGACGGCCTCGGGGCTGAACCCGGTCGGCTGGGTGAAGGCGGGCATCGCCATCTGGAAGGGCGCGCGCGAGGGCAAGCGGATCGCACGGGCCGCGAACGCGGACGCGGTGGTCGGTTTCGGCGGCTATCCTTCGCTTCCCGGAATCCTGGCCGGCGTGCAGCTGCGGCTGCCGTCGGTGATCCACGAACAGAATGCCGTGCTGGGCCGGGTGAACCGGCGGCTTCAGGGGCGGGTTTCGGCGATTGCGCTGACCTATGCGGAAACCGCGCGGCTTTCGGCGACGGGCAAGGCGCGGCACACGGGCAACCCCGTGCGCGATGCCGTGCTGGCCGCTCGGGCTGACAGGTTCGATGCGCCGGCGCCGGGCGCCCCCTTCCATCTGCTGGTGGTTGGAGGCAGCCAGGGTGCGCGCATCCTGTCGCGGCTGGTGCCCGAGGCTGTGGCGCTGCTGACCGGCGTGGAGCGCAGCCGGCTGCGCGTGACGCAGCAGTGCCGCGAGGAGGATCTGTCGGCGGTTGCAGTCGCCTATGCGAACGCCGGGGTTCAGGCCGAGTGCCAGACCTATATGGTCGATCTTCCCGCGCGAATGGCGGCGAGCCACCTGGTGGTCAGCCGGGCGGGCGCCTCGACGGTCGCCGAACTGATGGTGCTCGGCCGGCCGTCCGTGCTGATCCCCTTCGCGGCGGCAACCGACGACCACCAGACGGCCAACGCGGCACGCTTTGTAAAGGCGGGCGCCGGGTTCCTGATGCCGGAAAACAAGGCCGGCGCACAGACGCTTGCCGGCCAGCTGAAAGGGTTCATGGGGTCGCCCGAGGCGCTGTCCGCGGCAGCGGCTGCGGCGCGCGGGCTTGGCATTCCGGATTCGGCGGCGCGGCTTGCAGACCTGGTGGAAGCGCAGGTTCGCGACCTTGGGCAGAGGAAGGCGGCATGAGCGTGACCGCAAAAGGCGGAACCGCGTTCAACGTGGGCGTCGGGCCGATCCACTTCATCGGGATCGGCGGCATCGGCATGTCGGGCATTGCCGAGGTGATGGCGAACCTGGGCTTTGCCGTGCACGGATCCGACATCGCCGAGGGCGCTGTGGTGCAGGGCCTGCGCGGCAAGGGCATCGCCGTGCACATCGGCCACAAGGCCGAGAATCTGGGCGAAGCGGCGGTGGTGGTTGTGTCGACCGCGGTCAAGCGCGGCAATCCGGAGGTGGACCTGGCGCTGGAGCGGCGCATTCCGGTGGTGCGGCGCGCGGAAATGCTGGCCGAGCTGATGCGGCTGAAATCGACCGTTTGCGTGGCCGGCACGCACGGCAAGACAACGACGACCTCGATGGTGGCGGCGCTGCTGGATGCGGGCGGGCTGGACCCGACTGTGATCAACGGCGGCATCATCAACAGCTATGGCTCCAACGCACGGCTTGGCGACGGGGAGTGGATGGTGGTGGAGGCCGACGAGAGCGACGGGAGCTTTCTGCGGCTGCCGCCGACACTGGCGGTGGTGACCAACATCGACCCCGAGCATCTGGACCATTATGGCGACTTCGAGGCTGCCAAGGCCGCCTTCCGGCAGTTCATCCAGAAGGTGCCCTTTTACGGCGCGGCGGTGCTGTGCCTCGATCACCCCGAGGTGCAGGCGATGCTGCCAAGCGTTTCCGACCGGCGGATCATAACCTATGGCTTTGCGGGCCAGGCCGATGTGCGGGGCGACAATGTGCAGCCCATTCCGGGCGGCAACCGCTTCGATGTGAGCTTGCGCACCTTCGGCATGGCCGAGCGGCGCTACCAGGGTCTCGAGCTGCCGATGCCGGGCCGTCACAATGTGCTGAACGCGCTTGCTGCAATCGCGGTCGCCGACCAGCTTGGGATCGGCGAGGCGCAGATCCGCGATGGCTTCGGCAAGTTTGCAGGCGTGAAGCGGCGCTTCACGAAAGTGGGCGAACTGCCTGTCGGCGACGGAACAGTCACCATCATAGACGATTACGGACACCACCCGGTCGAGGTGAAGGCGGTGCTGGCGGCTGCGCGCGAGGGCGCGAAGGCCAAGGTGGTCGCCGTGGTGCAGCCGCACCGCTACACCCGGCTTCGCGACCTGTTCGACGAGTGGCGCCAAGCCTTCAACGATGCCGACACGGTGGTGATCGCGCCCGTCTATGCAGCGGGCGAGCAGCCGATCGAGGGGATCAGCCACGAGACGCTGGCCGACGGGCTCAGGCGCTCGGGCCACCGGCAGGTGCTGACTGTGGGTGGCGAAGCCGAGCTGGCGCCCGCGATCGCGCCGCTGCTGGGGGCCGGCGACATGGTGATCTGCCTGGGTGCGGGCGACATCACCAGATGGGCCGCGAACCTTTCGGCCGCGCTGAAGACGGCAGGGGCGGCATGATGGCGCTTGTCCGTCAACCGGAGGGTGTCCCGGCGCCGCGCGGCAGGCTGACGGCGAATGCGCCGCTTGCGCCCCTGCTGTGGTTCAAGGCTGGCGGGGCGGCCGAATGGCTGTTCGAGCCCAGGGATGCAGACGACCTGTCGCTGTTTCTTGCCGGTCTTGCGCCCGACATGCCGGTGATGGCGCTGGGGCTGGGATCCAACCTGATCGTGCGCGACGGCGGGGTGCCCGGCGTGGTGGTGCGGCTGGGCAAGGCCTTTGCCGGGATCGAGCGGCTGGATGCGACGACCCTGCGCTGCGGCGGCGGGGCAAGCGGCATCGCTGTGTCCTCGGCCGCCCGCGACGCCGGGATTGCCGGCCTGGAGTTCCTGCGCGGCATCCCGGGCACTGTCGGCGGCTTCGTGCGGATGAACGGCGGCGCCTATGGCCGCGAGGTGGCGGACGTGCTGGTCGATTGCGAGGTCGTTCTGCGATCGGGCGAACGGCGCACGCTGCGCGCAGCGGAACTCGGCTATACCTATCGCCATTCCAAGCTGCCCGGGGGCGCGAACGTTGTTGCGGCCTGCCTTCGGGGTATGCCCGCAGAGCCTGCTGTGATCCAGGCCGAGATGGACCGCATTGCGGCCGCGCGCGAGGAAAGCCAGCCGCTGCGCACCCGGACGGGTGGATCGACCTTCAAGAACCCCGCCGGCCACAAGGCCTGGGCGCTGGTGGACCAGGCCGGCTGCCGGGGCCTGATGCTGGGCGGGGCCCAGGTGAGCGAAAAGCACAGCAATTTCCTGATCAACACCGGCACCGCGACCAGCGCCGAGATCGAGGCGCTGGGCGAAGAGGTGCGCGCCCGCGTGAAGGCGACATCGGGCATCGAGCTGGAATGGGAAATCCAGCGGGTGGGTGACGGATGAGGGTGACGGTCCTTCAGGGCGGCTGGTCTGCCGAGCGCGAGGTGAGCCTGGTCTCCGGCCGTGGCATTGCCGAGGCTGCGCGCACGCTCGGCCATTTGGTGACCGAGCTCGACATGGGCGCGAGGGCGGCCGACGGGGCGGGCTTCCCGGCGCGCCTGGCCGCGACAAAGCCCGACGTGGTGTTCAATGCGCTCCACGGAACGCCGGGCGAGGATGGTTTGGTGCAGGGATGCATGGACCTGATGGGGCTGCGCTATACCCATTCGGGCGTCACCACCTCGGCAATCGCGATCGACAAGGAGTTGACCAAGAGGATCCTGGTTCCGGCCGGTGTGCGGATGCCCGGCGGGCGGATCGTGTCGTCGGAAAGCCTGCACGACGGCGATCCGCTGCCACGACCCTATGTGCTGAAGCCGGTGAACGAGGGTTCGTCGGTGGGTGTCGCCATCGTCACGGCGGAAAGCAATCATGGAACCCCGATCAGTCGCGATGCACCGGGGCCCTGGGCAGACTATGCCGAGCTTCTGGCCGAGCCCTTCATTGCCGGCTCGGAGCTGACCGTCGCGGTGCTGGAGAGCGAGACGGGGACGGCCGAGCCGCTGGCCGTGACCGAGCTGAAGCCGCTGACCGGCTTTTACGATTACGAGGCGAAATACACCGACGGCCGGACCGTGCATGTGTGCCCGGCGGAGATTCCGGCGGATGTGACGGCAGCCGCGCTGGAACAGGCCGCGCTTGCGCACCGGGTGCTGGGCTGCCGCGGAGTTTCGCGCAGCGATTTCCGCTATGATCCGGCGCAGGGGCCGCAGGGCCTTTATCTGCTGGAGGTGAACACCCAGCCGGGGATGACGCCGCTGAGCCTTGTCCCCGAGCAGGCCAGATCGCGCGGGATCAGCTATGAGGCGCTGGTTGGTCGTCTTATCGCAAGGGCAATGGCATGAGCGCCCGAAAGCCGGCTTCCCGCCGCGCGGCGCCGCGCCAGTCGACGGTGTCGAAGGGGCCGCCCGTGGCGGTGCCCATGTCGCCGCGCACCGCGTGGCGGCTGATCCTGGGCAGCATCGCGGCGCTGGGCAGCACGGCCGCGATCGTCTGGGCGGTGGCGGCGGGCTTGCCCCGGCAGGCGACTCTGGGGCTTGCGAACGCCTCGTCGCAAGTCGGCTTCGTGGTGCGGCAGGTGGAAATCGACGGGGCACAGAACCAGCCCCGGCTTTCCATCTATCGCGAGGTGCTGGATGGCGGCAGCGATTCCATGCTGCTCGCCGATCTCGACGCCATGCGCGAACGCCTTGTGGCGCTGCCCTGGGTAAAGGACGCGAGCATCGCGCGGCGCTGGCCGGACCGGCTGCTGATCCGCATCGAGGAGCGCAAGCCCGCCGCGATCTGGCAGCACAGGGGCCGGTTGCGGCTGATCGATGCCGCAGGGGCCGTGCTGCCCGCGCCCGATCTTTCGAAATTCGCAGCCCTTCCGCTGCTGGTGGGGGCCGACGCGCGGCTGCAGGCGCCGGGGCTGCTGAAGATCGTTGCCACAGATCCCGCGCTTGCCGACGAGATGGAGGCCGCTTTGTGGGTGGGCCAGCGGCGCTGGGACATCCGCATGAAATCGGGCGAAACCATTTCCCTGCCGGAAGGGCCGGCGGCCGAGGCGGCCTTCCTGCGCTTTGCCGATATCCACCGCGAGACCCCGCTTCTGGGGCGCGGCTTCGTGCGGTTCGATCTGCGCCTGCCCGACAAGATGGTGGTGCGCGTGGCCGCCGAGCCCGGCCAGCCGGTGAAGCCCCGCCCAAACACTCGCCCCGAAACCCGCAGCCCGCAGCCGGCCCAGCCGCCGGGTGCGCCGCAGGGCATGGCGCCGATGCCGCAGGTGGCAGCGCCCATGGCGACCACCCGCGCGCCGACGCCGGCACAGACGGCCTTCGGCTCGGCCGCGGCACTTGCAGGAAACGCCGGGGAGGTCACGATCTGATGGCAGTCGCGGTGCTCAACCCGACCCAGTTGCTGAAGCCCCGCACAGAGCGGGTGATTGCTGCGATCGACGTCGGTTCATCGAAGGTCGCGGCGCTGGTCGCCATGGCCGACGGCGAGAACATGCCCCGCGTGATCGGCTCGGGCGTGCGCGCGTCGAACGGATTGAAGCGCGGGCTGGTCGCCGACATGGCGAAGACGGAAACCGCGATCCGCGCGGCCATGATGCAGGCCGAAAAGGCCGCCGGAGTCGAAATCGAGAGCGTGATCGTGAACCTGTCGGCCGGTGGTCTCGACAGCGATGTCACCTCGGTCGAGATCGACATTGCCGGGCACCGGATTTCCGAGGACGACATGGGCGCGCTGCTGCAGGCCGGCCGCGCGCGGATCGACGAGACGATCAGCAAGGCCGGACGGTCCACGCTGCACGCCGAACCCACGCTCTACACCATCGACGGGCTGGAGGGGGTGACGAACCCGCGCGGCTTCCATGCCGATCGGCTGGCGGTGGATATCCATGTGCTGACCGCTGCCACCCCCCCGTGCCGCAACCTCGACCTTGCCGTGCGCAACGCGCATCTGGACGTGGAAGCGATCGTCGCCTCGGGGGTCGCGGCATCGGCAAGCGTGCTGAACGACGAGGAGCGCGAACTGGGCGTGGCGCTGGTGGAAATCGGCGCTGGCGTGACGACCGTGGCGGTTCATGGCGGGGGGATGCTGGCGGGGCTCGTCTCCATCCCGATCGGGGCGGGCGACATCACGGCCGACATCGCGGCGAGCTTTGCGACCCGCCGGGCGGCGGCCGAGCGGCTGAAGACACTGTCGGGGGCGGCGACCTCGGCCCCGCGCGACAACCATGACATGATCGAGGTGCCCCCGCTGGACCCCGAGGACGGGCAGGAGGCGCGCCGGGTGCCGCGATCGGAGCTGATCGCGGTGATCCGGGCGCGGCTGGACCTGCTGTTCGGCGAGGTGGATTGTGCGCTGAAGGACATTGGCTTCACCGGGGCGGCCGGGCGCCAGGTGGTGCTGACGGGCGGCGGCGCGGAGCTGCGCGGCATAGCCGATTTCGCGCAAGGGGCGCTTGCCCGCAACGTGCGCGTCGGCCGCCCGCGCGGGCTGATCGGCCTTCCCGAGGCGCAATCGACGGCCGCCTTCGCCACGCTCGCCGGCCTGATCCTGCACGGCAGCCAGCCCCGGCTGGACCTTGCCCGTATGTCGATTTTCCGGGGCTCCGGCGGCCGAACCGGCCGGGAACAGCCCCGGTCCGCCCTTGCCCGCCTGTTCCAGCAACTGAAACGCCAGATCTGATCCCCCCAATCCGCACACAACAGGAGCTTCCCCATGGCCTTTGACTTTGTGAAACCCAGCCTCGTCGAACTGAAGCCCCGCATCAGCGTGATCGGAGTGGGTGGCGCCGGCGGCAATGCGGTCGGCAACATGATCAACGACGGCCTGGCAGGCGTCGACTTCTGCGTCGCCAACACCGACGCACAGGCGCTTGCGCTGAGCCCGGCACAGACCCGCATCCAGCTGGGCCTGAAGATCACGCAGGGGCTGGGCGCCGGCGCCCGGCCCGAGATCGGCGCCGCAGCGGCCGAGGAAGCGCTGGGCGAGATCGACCAGATCCTCGACGGCGTGCACATGTGCTTCATCACCGCCGGCATGGGCGGCGGCACCGGCACCGGGGCGGCGCCCGTTGTGGCGCGCGCCGCGCGCGAGCGCGGCGTGCTGACGGTGGGTGTCATCACCAAGCCGTTTGCCTTTGAAGGAATGAAGCGGATGCGCAGCGCGGAGGAAGGCATTGCCGAGCTGCAGCGCCATGTCGACACGCTGATCGTGATCCCGAACCAGAACCTGTTCCTGATCGCCAACCAGCAGACCACTTTCAAGCAGGCCTTCGCAATGGCCGACCAGGTGCTGAACCAGGGCGTCCGCGGAATCACCGACCTGATGATGTTGCCCGGCCTCATCAACCTCGACTTCGCCGACGTGCGCACCGTGATGAGCGAAATGGGCAAGGCGATGATGGGCACAGGCGAGGCCGAGGGCGAGCGCCGCGCGATCGAGGCCGCCGAGAAGGCGATCTCCAATCCGCTGCTGGACGAGGTGTCCTTGCGCGGCGCCAAGGCCGTCATCATCAACATCACCGGTGGCGACGACCTCGGCCTCATGGAAGTGGAAGAGGCCGCCCAGCACATCCGCGAGATGGTGGACCCGGACGCGAACATCATCGTGGGTTCGGCCTTCAACGACCATCTGAACGGCAAGATGCGGGTGTCGGTGGTGGCGACCGGGATCGAGAGCTCGCAAGCCGCGTTGCCCGGAATTTCGGGGGCCCGTCCTATGATCGGCACCTCTGTCTTCGGGGCGCGGCCGATGATCGCCCCGGCCGCACCGGGCGTCGGCGAAATCGATCCGACCCCGCCGTCCGGCGGCGGCGGCGGCGGCGGCGGTCGTGGCGGGGGCGGGGGCGGGTTCCGCCCGGAAACCTCGCCTGCGGCCGGCCCGATGGCTGCCGGGATCTTCGGCACGTCGGCCGGCACCTTCCGCCCGGCTGCAAGCGCGGACGAATTTGCGCCTGCTGCCGCCGACGCGATGGCCGAGCCCCTGGCCGACGACGGCGGCTTTTCCGACGAGGACATCCTGGAGCTGGGCGATCCGATGGAAGCCCGGCCGCAGCCCGAGATGGACCTGCCCGAGCCGGCGGTGGCCGAACTGCCGCTGGCCCCGCCCACCCGGCTCGAGCTGCCGGAAGCCGGGCGCCTCGCAGCAGTCGCCGAGGAGCCCGTGCAGCAGCTGCGTCGCCAGACGCTGTTCGAGCGGATGATGGACCTCGCACGCAAACCCAAGGCGGAGGATGAGCCTGTCGAGACACTGGCGCCCGAGCCCGAGGTGAACGAGGACGCGGACGAGACGCGGATTCCGCCCTTCATGCGGCGCCAGAGAAACTGATCCGCGCAGTCGATGTCATCGGTTGTGAAGGCGGGTGGCATGTCCACCCGCCTTTCCTTTGTGCGGTCCGGCCGGTAGGCTTACGGCCGTGAGCGCCGAATTCCAGAAACTGGTCGAGGAAGCCCCCTATGGCCTGGCCGGGTCCCTGTCCCCGCTCGTCCGCCGGGTGCTGGCCCGCAACCCGTCGCTCTTTACCTTCACCGGCACCGGCACCTACATCGTCGGCCATGGCACTGTCGCCATCATCGATCCGGGCCCGGCCGACCCTGACCATCTGGATGCGGTGGCAGCGGCAGTGGCGCACGAGAGGGTGTCCCACCTTCTCATCACCCACACCCATATGGATCATTCCCCGGGCGCAGCGCCGCTGAAGGCGCGGGTGGGAGGCGTGATCGCCGGCTGTGCGCCGCTGGTGCTGCGCGACGAGGGCCCGCGTGCCGATGCCGGTTTCGACCCGAGCTATGCGCCCGACCGGGTGCTGGCCGACGGCGAGGCGGTGACCGGCCCCGGCTGGACGCTGCGTGCCGTCCACACGCCGGGCCACACCTCGAACCATCTGTGCTTTGCGCTGGAGGAAGAAGCGGCGCTGTTTTCGGGCGACCATGTGATGGGCTGGTCGACAACGGTGGTGGCGCCGCCCGATGGCGACATGGCGGATTACATGGCCTCGCTTGCCAAGCTGATGGGGCGGGCCGACACGCGCTATTATCCCACCCACGGAGCGCCGGTCGACGAGCCGCAGCGGCTGGTGAAGGGCATGATCGCCCACCGCCGGCAGCGCGAGACGCAGATCCTGGGGCTGCTGGACGGCGGGCCGCGCGCAATTCCGGCGATGGTGGAGCAGATGTATGCCGCCATCGACCCCCGCCTGTGGCCGGCTGCCGGGCGCAGCGTGCTGGCACACCTGATTGAGCTGGAGGCGCGCGGCGAGGTGGTGCGAACCGGCGAGGCGTGGACGGTGGCGGCATGAGGGCAGGCTGGATCGGCGGTTTTGCAGCAGGCGCGCTTGGCGCGGCGGCGGTCGGCTGGGTTGCGCCGCCGCAGCCGCTGATCGACCGGGTGATCGGTGCCCATTGCGATTGCCCCGGCCCGCTGGTGGTGGCCCGGGCGGCGCTGCAGGAACAGAAGCGCGAGCAGCAGCTGCTGGTGAGCAGCATCCGTTTCGATGCCAGCGCCGTGACCGAGGAGCCGCTGTTCATGGCCCGGCCCGACGGGGTTCCGGACCTGTTGTGGCAGCTGATTTCGACCCGGAAATCGGTGAAGGTTCCGGTGACGATCGATTATGTGCTGGACCTGGGCCAGATGGGGGAAGCCGATCTTGTGTGGAACGAGGCGTCCTCGACCCTGACGGTTCGCCGCCCGGCCGTTTCCGCCCGGGGGCCGCAGATTGCCGGGATTGCAGCCAAGGTGGAGGTGTCGAACGGGTTCGTGCTGTGGGTGACCGGCGCGGAGGAGAAGCTGACCGAGACGGCCCTGGCTGCGCTGACGGCAAATGCCGTGCAGGCGGCCCGCAGGGAAAAACCGATGGCCGAGGCCGAGGCCGCGGCAGACCGGGCGCTGGCGCGGACCTTCGAACTGCCGCTGCGCGCAGCCGGCTTTGCTGCTGCGCGCGTTGTGGTGACCGCCGGGTAAGGCCAGGCCTGCGTATACCAAATCCCGCAGACCATCGGCTGTCCGCATAGCGGCAAGCGCGACCGGGCGCCGGCCGACAGGCCGGACTCCATGGGTCGTCCCAAACGAGACTTGGGATGCGGTCTTAGATGTCTGCCGGGTCGTGGTTGGGCGGTTTGGTCGGAACGCGCACTAGAAGTTTGCAACGAGGGTGATGTTCAGCGCCCGGTTCACGCGGTCTGGTTCGGGCTGTGAAAAGCGCTGCACGAAATAGCCCACTTCCACCGCGTGCGGCCCCATCGGCAGGGCAACGCCGACAAAGCTGCGGTGCTGGTCGAAGCCGGTGTCGGGGCTCCACCGGGTATCGGAGAGTGTGAGAAAGGCTTCGTGCCAGGCGACCAACCGGGGGGCGGACGCTTCGCCGAGCGGCACGTTCAGGCGAAAAAGTTGCCGCGCCCGGAACGACATGCCGCCTTCGCCTTCCAGAAACCGCTGTTCCAGCCGGGTGCGGCCAACCAGCTGGGCGCGTTCGCCCCGGAAGATCGGGTAGCTGGCCTGCTGCCAGGGGCGGTGTTCGACTGTGCTGCCCCCGCCGCGCGGTGTGGTTCGCACATGCACATAGCCGGCAAACACGGACAGGTCCTTGGTGACACGGGTTCCGAGCGCGCCGCGAAACAGGCTTTGGCCAAGCCGGTTTGCATCGTCGGTGAAGCGGGCCGAACCGTCGAACCACAGAAGCACATCGTCGGTGATCTTGCCCTGCACCAGCACGTTCGCCCAGAGCTGGCCGTCGGTTTGGGCTTGCGCCGGGCCGGCAAGACCAAGGCTGCCTGCAATTGCTGCCTGCCATAAGCGACGCATGACCACGCTCCCCATACCGACAAGCCGCAGCAAACGGCCCGGCGACGCCGGGTCCCTAGCAGATCATGAGGAACGCTCAAGCCTCGATTGGTCGGCTGGCACGCGCCAGCCAGCCGCGGTGGTGACCTTGCCATCCCTGCGGCGGACCGTGTCCACCACCTTCATGTCGGCGGTCCAGCCATCGGGCGTGATGGTCATCAGCGTGTAGCCCCGTTCATCGCGGACATATTTCAGCCCCGGATTGCGGCGCAGGATTTCGGCATGGTCCGGGCGTTCGCCCGGGCCGTCGGAACCCGAAGAGATGGAGGTGGTGACGAATTCCACCGCGCGGGCCGGGCTTTCGGGCGGGGCTGTCGTCGGCCGCACCTCGCCGGCGAAATGCTGGTGTTCGTCTCCGGTGAGGATCACCAGGTTGGGCACGCCGCGCAGCCGGTCCAGCAGCCGGTCGCGCGGGGCGGCATAGCCGGCCCAACTGTCCGGGTTGATGGTGCGGGTGTCGGCCCGGGCGCGGTCCAGGTTCATCATCATGATCTGCTGCAGAAGGGCGTTCCAGCGGGCGGGCCGGTCCTTGAGCCCGTTTACCAACCAGTCTTCCTGCGTTCGGCCAAGCACCTGCGAATCCGGCCGGTTCACTTCGGGGCAGAAGCTGCCGAAGCGGTCGCCGCAGGGCTGGTCCGAGCGCCAGTTCCGGGTGTTCAGCAGGCGGGCATCGAGCAGGCGGCCGAAGCGATACTGTCGCCAGGGGCCCGAGAGACCATTGGCCGGCAGGGCATCGGCCCGGACTGGCATGAATTCATACCAGGCCTGCATCGCGATTGCGCGGCGCAGGCGGAAGATTTCGGGCGGCACATCGCCGGCAAAATCGCCGACCCAGTTGTTCACGACTTCGTGGTCGTCAAAGCTGCACAGGAAGGCGGCCGACGCATGGGCTGCCTGCAGATCGGGATCGCGGCGAATGAGGCTGTAGCGGCGCCGGTAATCATCGAGGCTGAAGGTCATCGGCGCATCGTGCAGCCGGACGGAGGCTTCGAGCGTGCCGGTAGACCAGTTGGAGCGGCTGGCGACCGGCCCGCCTTCGTACATATAGTCGCCATAGTGGAACAGGGCATCGACATCCGCCTTTGCGATGTCAGCATAGGCAGTGTAGAGGCCCGACTGGTAATCCTGGCAGCCGGCGACTGCGATCTTGACCTTGGCGACATCGGTTCCAGCAGCCGGGAGCGTGCGGGCGCGGCCGACCGGCGACACCGCATCGCCGATCCGGAAGCGGTAGTGATAGGGCCGGCCCGGCGCCAGCCCGGCCAGGGTGACGTGCACACTGTGGCCGAGTTCGGGCCTTGCCTGTGCCTCGCCGTTCAGAACGGGGCGGGTGAAGGCTTCATCGTCTGCGATTTCCCAGCTGACCGGATAGGCAAGCGGTTCAAGCCCGGAAAGCGGGGCACCGATGATGGGCGAAAGGCGGGTCCAGATCACGAAGCCGGTGGAGTCCGGGTCCCCGGCTGCGACGCCCAGCGTGAAGGGATCGCCCGGAAGCCGCGGCGGTGTGCGGGGCTGCTGCGCCCCGAGCGGTTGCACAAGAAGGCCAAGGCCTGCCCCCAGGCCGCCGATCAGCTGCCGCCGCCTGATTTCAAACCCCATGGCATTCTTTCTTTTGCCGGTGCCACGGCATTGTGCCGGGCCATTGCGCCTACATGCCGCCTTCCCATTGCAGGTTGAAGACGCCAGATATGCGCGATGCTGCAGCCTGTTGCCAGTTCGGTGCCTTCGCCTTGCCGCAACATCTGCCAGGTGGCGCGCGGCATCTGCACCGGGTGCGGCCGCACACTGGACGAGATTGCAGCCTGGCCGACGGCCCCCGATCCCGAGCGCAGGGCGATTGTTGCCCGCGCTGCCGACCGAATTCGGGACGGCAAGGTGAAACGCGGTCTTGGCGCTGGGGGAGCCAGTCGCTAGGACCTGACCATGCCGCAGATCCGTATCGCGCCGTCCATCCTGTCTGCCGACTTTGCGCGGCTTGGCGAGGAGGTCCGTGCGATCGACGCGGCCGGCGCCGATTGGATCCATGTGGACGTGATGGACAATCATTTCGTCCCCAACCTCACCATCGGCCCGATGGTTGTGAAGGCGCTGCGGCCGCATTCGGCCAAGCCCTTCGACGTGCACCTGATGGTGAGCCCGGCCGACGCGCTGGTGGAGGCCTTTGCCGAGGCCGGGGCGGACATCCTGTCGGTCCATCCCGAGGCCGGCCCGCACCTGCACCGCACGCTGATGCGGATCCGCGCGCTGGGGAAGAACGCAGGCGTCGTGCTGAACCCGGCGACGCCGATTTCGGCGATCGACCATGTGATGGACCTCCTCGACCTGGTGCTGGTGATGAGCGTGAACCCCGGTTTCGGCGGACAGGGCTTTATTGAGAGCGCGCTTCCCAAGATCGAGGCGCTGCGGAGCCGGATCGACGCGAGCGGGAGGGCGATCGAGCTGCAGGTGGACGGCGGCGTTGATGCCGCGAACGCGGGGCGGCTTGCAGCGGCCGGGGCGACCATGCTGGTGGCGGGCACGGCCAGTTTCCGGGGTGGGCCGGCCGCCTATGCCGCCAACATCGCCGCGCTGAAGGCCGCGCGGTGACGGCCGACACCAACCCCGACGAGCCGGCCGAAGCCGACGCGCTGCGCCTTACGCGCGGACTGGGCGATCGGGGCCCGTCACTTGCCGAGCGGCTGTCGGACCGGCTGGACCGGCTGTCCTTCGCGTCGCCCTTCCACCGGATGCGGCTGAAGGGGCGTTTCCCGCTGAAGCTTATCGCCGTGCCGCAGGACCCGATCCCGGGCGACCCTGCGCTCGCTGCGCGGCTGAGGGCCGGGCGCCTGTTCCGCAGCGGCTATGGGCAGGGGATGCTGGATGGCCGGCTGGACAGCCCCTCCGCGCCGGACTGCTGGCGCCAGTGGGTGCATGGCTGGGGCTGGCTGAGGGACCTGTCCGCGGCAGACAGCCTCAGCCGCCCGGAGATTGCGCTGGCCGAAGGCCTGTCGAAGCGCTGGCTTGCGCGCTTTCACGAGTATGACGAGGAGGCCTGGGCACCGGGCGTGACCGGCAGACGAATCCTGATGGCCGCCATGCACGCCCCGCTGGTGATGCCGGCCAAGGACCATGTGCACCGCTCGGCCGTGCTGAATGCGATTGCAAGGTGGAGCCGTCACCTCGACCGCGCGGCGCCCCGGATGCACCCGGGTCTTGCCCGCATCGAGGCGGTTGCAGGCCTGATCGGCAGCGCGCTGATCCTGCCCGGCGGCGAGGAGCGGCTGGCGCGGGGGCTTGCGCTTCTGGACGATGCGCTGGCTGCGGTGATTCACGCAGACGGGTCCCCAGTCTCGCGCTCGCCGCTGGATCTTGCCGAGCTGGGCGACCTGATGCTGGTGCTGGAAGCCTTCCACGCGGCGCGGATGCAAAAGCCGTCGCCGCCGGTTGCGCGCACCTTGGAGCTGGTGCGCCAGACATTGGGGGCACTGGCGCTGGGCGATGGCCTCCCGTCGCCCTGGCACGGCGGGCAGCCATCGGCGGCGCAGATGGCGCGGCTGGGGGCGACGCCGTCGGATGCGCTGCCGCCGCGTGCGTCCGGCTTTCAGCGGCTGGCGGCCGGGCCCGTGCGGCTGGTGATCGACGCCGGGCCTCCGCCGCCGGCGCGGATCAACCCGGCGACCCACGCTTCGACGCTGGGCTTTGCCTTCACCGACGGCGCGCGCGCGATCATCGTTTCGTGCGGGGCCGAGCGCGGTGCGGACGGGCTTCGCGCCTTCCCGCCCGAGCTGGTGATGGGCCTGAGGTCCACAGCGGGGCACAGCACCCTTGTGCTGGCAGATACCAACAGCAGCCGCCTGCCCAACGGCGGCCCCCGCCGGCTTGGCGGGGTGGAAGAGGTGGTTGTCGAATCCCGGCTGACGCGCGAGGGGCAGTGGCTGGAGGCCCGGCACGACGGCTATGCGAGGCGCCATGGATTCGACCATCTGCGCCGGCTTTGGCTGAACGGCGACGGGACCGACCTGAGGGGCGAGGACCAGCTGCTGCCGGTGCGAAGCCCGCTTGCCCTGCCCCGCCAGCGGGTGCCGCTTGCACTAGCGATCCGCTTTCACCTGGGGGCAGGCGCGGTTGCCACCCCCACGCAGGATGGCCGTGGTGTGCTGATCACCCTGCCCGGCACCGGCCGGTCCGAGCGCGGTGGGGCCGAGCGCAGTGGGGCCGAGCGCGGTGGGGCCGAGCGCGGTGGGCAGCCCGATCTTGCCTGGGCCTTCCGGGCAAGTTTCAACCATGCACCCGGCGTGCTGGCGATCGAGCCGAGCCTGCTTGTGGCAGCCGACGGCCAGACCCATGAAGTCCAGCAGATCCTGCTGACGGCCATGGTGGAGCCAGGCAAGCCTGCGGATGTGAGCTGGAGCTTCAAGCGCCGGACACGCTGAGCTTTCGGGCCTTGCATGGCTGGCCCGCACTTGCCATCCCCGCCCGGCTGGGGCACCGCACGCCAACCCCTGCCGAAAAGATTCCCAGTTCCATGGCTGACATCCTTCCCATTCGCCGGGCGCTTTTGTCCGTGTCCGACAAGACCGGCCTAGTCGATTTCGCGCGCGCGCTTGCCGCGCGCGGGGTCGAACTGCTGTCGACAGGCGGCACGGCAAAGGCGCTGCGCGACGCTGGCCTGACCGTGACCGACGTGTCGGAGCACACGGGCTTTCCCGAGATGATGGATGGCCGGGTGAAGACCCTGCATCCCAAGGTGCATGGCGGGCTGCTGGCGCTGCGGGACGATGCGGGCCACCAGGCGGCCGCCGAGGCACACGGCATTGCGCCGATCGATATGGTGGTGATCAACCTCTATCCGTTCGAGGCGACGGTCGCGAAGGGGGCGCCGCGCCCCGACATCATCGAGAACATCGACATCGGCGGGCCCTCGATGCTGCGCTCGGCCGCGAAGAACCATGCCTTTGTCGCCTGCGTGACCGATGCCGCCGATTATGCGGCGCTGGCCGGGGAGCTGGCCGGTGGCGGGCTGTCACTGGCGACGCGGCGGCGGCTGGCCGCCACGGCCTTTCAGGCAACGGCTGCCTATGACGGTGCGATTGCGAGCTGGTTCGCCTTTGCAGACCAGGGGGAGCGGTTTCCACCGGTGCTGCCGCTGACAGCACGCCGCGTGGCCAAGCTGCGCTATGGCGAAAACCCGCACCAGGCAGCGGCGCTGTATGCCGCATCCGCCGTGCCGTCGGGGCTCGCCGGGGCCGAGTTGGTGCAGGGAAAGGCGCTCAGTTACAACAACATCGGAGACGCGGACGGGGCGCTGGCGCTGATTTCCGAGTTTCGCGAGGCCGGGCCGACGGTTGCCATCATCAAGCATGCGAACCCCTGCGGCGTGGCGACCGCCGCGACACTGGCCGACGCCTACCGCGCGGCGAAGGCCTCGGATCCCGTCTCGGCGTTCGGCGGTATCATTGCGCTGAATCGGCCACTGGATGCGGAAACGGCCACCGTGATCACCGAGCTGTTCACCGAGGTGATCATCGCGCCGGGCGCCGATGAGGCGGCAAGGGCGGTGGTCGCGAAGAAACCCAACCTGCGCCTGCTGCTGACGCCACTGCCCGATCCGGCGCGCCCCGGGCTGGTGCTCAAGACCGTCGCCGGCGGGTTCCTGCTGCAGAGCCGGGATGACCAGACTTTGGGCGAGCTGACCATCGTGACAAGGCGCCAGCCCAGCCCGCAGGAACTGGCCGACATGGCCTTTGCCTGGACCGTTGCCAAGCATGTGAAATCGAACGCGATTGTCTATGCCAGGGAAGGTGCGACGGCCGGGATCGGCGCCGGGCAGATGAGCCGGCTGGACAGCGCGCGGATCGCGGCCTGGAAGGCGCGCGACGCGGCAGAGGCCGCGGGCTGGGCTGGCCCGCGCACGATCGGAAGCGCCGTTGCCTCGGACGCCTTCTTCCCCTTTGCCGACGGGCTGCTGGCAGCAGCCGACGCGGGCGCCACGGCCGTCATCCAGCCGGGCGGATCGATGCGCGACTCCGACGTGATCGCGGCAGCAGACGAACGTGGGCTCGCCATGGCCTTTACCGGCCTCCGGCATTTCAACCATTGATGCCGGTTGCAAAGCCAATCCGGCGTCAAAGCCGGCGAAACGCCGCAAGCACGACCGCGTGCCAGCCGACAGGACGAACGCGATGAGCCCGGCTCGTCGCACCCCGGCAAATACGTGCTGAATATCCCACCCCACATCCGGGCCATGTTCTGGATGGTGCTGGCCTGCATGTCCTTTGCGGGGCTGTGGGTGATGATCCGGCTGGGGGCCGAGGAGCTGCATCCCTTTGCGCTGGTGGTGTGGCGCAACTTCCTGGGGCTTGTGTGGCTGATGCCGATGCTGCTCCTGACGCCGGGATTGCTGAAGACGGACCGGCTGCCGGGCCATATGCGGCGCGCGGCCTCGGGCGTGATTGCCACCTTCGCCACCTTCTATGCGGTTGCCAATGCCCCGATGGCCAATGTGCTGGCGATCAACTACACTGCGCCACTGTTCGCAACTGTCGGCGCCATGCTGTTCCTGGGCGAACGCTTGCGCTGGGTTCGGGGCGGGGCGCTTGCGCTGGGCTTCCTGGGCATGTTGCTGGTGCTTCGGCCCGGCAGCGCGGAAATGACGCCGGGGCTGTGGGCGGCGGTGATTTCCGCCATCACGACGGCCTTTTCCTATCTGGCGATCAAGGCGCTGACAGACCATGACGACCCGCGCGCGGTTGCGGTGTGGAGCTTCATCCTGACAACGCCCGTGTCGTTCGTGCTTGCGCTTCCTTTCTGGACCTGGCCTTCGCCGCGGTTGTGGCCGATCCTGTTCGCGATGGGGGCATGCGCGGCGGCGGGCCACCTTGCGCTCAGCCGCGCCTTCAGCCTGGCCGATGCAAGCGCGGTGCTGCCGTTCGATTTCGTGCGCTTCGGCCTGATCACGCTGGCCGGGATCCTGCTGTTCGGAGAGCGCTATGACCTGGCGACCATCCTTGGCGGCGGGGTGATCCTTGCCTCCACCATCATCCTTGCGGTCAGGGAACGGTCGCTTGCGCGGGAGCGGCGCAGGAAGGGCCGCTGAAACCTCCCACTTTCAGGGATGGGACGCCTGCGCCGTGCGCGCCAAGGCTGCAACCGGATTTTGCAGATTGCGGAAAGGGATTGGCATGGACCTGAAGGGATTGTCGGCTGTCGTAACGGGCGGCGCATCGGGGCTTGGCGCGGCGACCGCGCGGGCGTTGGCGAAGGAAGGCGTGAAGGTCGCCATCTTCGACATGAACGCCCAGAAGGGCGAGGCCGTAGCGGCCGAGCTTGGCGGCGTGTTCTGTCATGTCAATGTCACCGACGACGCCTCGGTCGATGCCGGGTTCGCCCAGGCGCGCGCGGCAATCGGGCACGAACGCATCCTGGTGAACTGCGCCGGCACCGGCAATGCGATCAAGACCGCCAGCCGCTCCAAGGAAACCGGCGAAATCAGGCATTTTCCGCTGGATGCCTTCAGCATGATCATCCAGATCAACCTGATTGGCACTTTTCGCTGCATCGCGAAATCGGCCGCCGGCATGATGAGCCTGCCGCCGCTGGGGGATCAGGGCGAGCGCGGCGTGATCATCAACACGGCCAGCGTGGCGGCCGAGGACGGCCAGATCGGCCAGGCGGCCTATTCGGCGTCCAAGGGCGGCGTGGTGGGCATGACCCTGCCGATCGCGCGCGATCTTTCGAGCGAGGGCATCCGGGTGAACACGATTCTGCCCGGCATCTTCAACACCCCGCTGCTGCAGGCCGCGCCGCAGAATGTGAAGGACGCGCTGGGCGCTTCGGTGCCCTTCCCAAAGCGGCTCGGCAACCCGGAGGAATATGCAAGCCTGGCGCTGGAAATGTGCCGCAATGCCTACTTCAACGGAGAAGACGTGCGGTTGGACGGCGCCATCCGCATGGCGCCGCGCTGACGAAGGCGATCGTCAGCGCAAAGCACTTATGCCAGGTCTCGATGCGGAAGGCTCATCGCGTTCGGCCTGTCGGCCGGCGCGCGGTCGGGCTGGCGGCGTTCCGCCGATGCCATGGGTTGCTAGCAACGCGATGAGATATCAGCCGGGCGGCTTCGATGGCGCGCGACAGCGTGCTGAACTGCGGGTCGGACCTCGCGACCGAGACCAGATTGGTCGTGCCGATCGCAGCTGCAGTGGCTGGCCTTGCGGCTCCCTTCGGGTCTGCGGCATCAGCCGGTCAAGCCAGTGCGAGGGCAGCGGATGCTGCCAGAACCAGGTTTTTCGTTGCGAAGCTTCAAATCGCGTCCTGCCGGCGGGCAGGCCTGATACGGACAAGAAGGCGTGTGGGGATATGTTGCAGCCCGAGCGGTCAGGCGAGCTGCTGGAACGACAAGTCGGGGTGGAGCAACGCCTGGTCGCTCCACCCGCTCGACCTGACGCATTACTTTGCAGGCGGCATCAGCACAGTGTCGATGACATGGATGATGCCGTTGGATGCCATCACGTCGGCGTTGACGACCGTGGCGTTGTTCACCTTCACGCCGTTGGTGCCGTTCACGTTGATGGTTGCGCCGTTCACCGTCTTGGCGTCGGTCACCTTGCCGGAAACGGCCGAGGCCGGAACCTTGCCGGCGACGACATGGTAGGTGAGGATCGCGGTGAGCTGGCCCTTGTTTTCCGGCTTGAGCAGTGTTTCGACCGTGCCGGCCGGCAGCTTGGCGAAGGCCGCGTCGGTCGGCGCGAACACGGTGAACGGGCCGGGGCCCTTCAGCGTGTCGACCAGACCGGCAGCGGTAACGGCAGCGGCGAGTGTCTTGAACGATCCGGCAGCAACCGCCGTGTCGACGATATCCTTGCCGTGGTTGCTGTGGTTTTCGGCCGCAGCCGGAACAGGCGAGAATCCGAGCGCGGCAAGCGCGACTGCTGCAAACAGGGTCTTCATAAGATCAGGCCTCATGGGTTGCGAACCGCGAACAGGGCGGCCCCAACTCTAAGTGGAGTCTATTGATGACAAGTCGAGCGTGACAGCAGCACGCGCGTCAGCACGCCGCAGGCATGCCCCGATCCACGCGTCGGCACGCCGCGGGCGTGCCCTGATCCACGCGTCGGCACGCCGCAGGCGTGCTCCTCAAGCCACAAGGGCGTCGATTGCCGTGGCAAGCTTCAGGTCGCGCGCGCTGAGGCCGCCGGCATCGTGGGTGGTGAGCGCGATATCCACCCGATTGTAGACGTTGAACCATTCGGGGTGATGGTCCTGCTGCTCGGCAAGCAGGGCCACGCGGGCCATGAAGGCAAAGGCTTCGGAAAAGTCCCGGAAGCGGAAGCTGCGCTTCAGATGGTCGCCGTCGGGCGCCCACAGCGGCAGGATGGCCGCCAGCTCGGCGCGTTCGGAATCGTCCAGCTTCTCGACCACGGCCGCTCCTTCTTCTAGGCAGGCCCCATGGCCCAGTTCGCCCCCTCTCTCGCTCAGATCGAGCTTCTCGCGCAAGCCGCGGTGGAGCGGTTGCCCGAGCTGTTCCGGCAGCACCTGGCGCGCGTGATCCTGCGGGTGGAGGATTTTCCCGACGCGGAGGTGATGGCCGTGATGGAGCTGGAAAGCCCCTATGATCTGCTGGGGCTTTACCAGGGCCATCCTGTGGGGGATCTGGCCGGCGAAATGACCGGGGCGCTGCCGCCGACGATCTTTCTGTATCGGCGCGCGCTGCTGGATGAATGGGCCACTGGCGACGACAGCCTGGAGCAGCTGGTGACCCATGTGCTGGTGCACGAGGTGGGCCATCATTTCGGGCTGTCGGATGCGGATATGGAGGCCATCGAGGCTGAAGCGGGCGACCGTTAGGGCGCAGCCCTGAACGACACTCTGCCAAAGCCCGGCCGGCCCGACAGGGGGCTTGCCCGACAGGGGGCTTGCCCGACCGCCCCGCCCGACGAGCGGGCTTTGCCTGCGGCCGCGCAGATCGGGGCTGCCCGATCCGAAAAAAGGGGCCAGCGGTTTCCCGCCGGCCCCCGAAAGGCCGGTGATCTGTGCGCCGATCAGAAATCCGCGCGAAGGCGCAAGCCGAAGGTGCGCGGGGGCGACATGAAGGCGTTCTCATCGCCGACCTGCAGCGGCGTTATAAACATTGTCTGAACGAAGGTTTCGTTGAACAGGTTCTGGGCCCAGATTTCGGCAAGCACGCCCGATTTTAGCCGCACACCCAGGTTGGTGTTCACCAGTTGCACCGAATCCCGGCGCGACCGCGAAGCCGTGTTCACGAACTGCGGACCGCTGTACATATACTGGATACGCCCGACCAGATTGGCGTTGTCGGAGATCGGCGTGTCGAGGTTGACGGCCGCGTTGCCCTGGAATTCGGGCGCAAAGCGGAACCGGCTGTCGGACAGGACCGGGTCGATCCCGGCGTCTTCCTTGATGCGCGCCTCGGGGATCCAGATGCCATCGAGGCTGAGGGTGATTGCGTCGTTCACCTTGAACATATTCTCAAGCTCGACCCCGTAATTGACGGCCCTGCGGCCGTTGAGGACGGTGAACTGCAGCCCGACGAACTGGGCGATCTGGAGGTTGGAGATGTCGTAGTAATAGAGCGACAGGTTGCTGCGGGCGCGCCCGTCCAGATATTGGGTCTTGGCGCCCAATTCGAACGCATCCACGGTTTCCGGGTCGAAGGTTGCATCGAGCGGCACAGCGCCGGGGCGTTCGGCCGGATTGTTGCGGACCGTGCCGGCGCCGTTTTCATCCAAGTTGACTCCACCGGCCTTGAAGCCGCGGTTGTAAGTGCCGTAGAGCATCACATCTTGGGACGGGCGATACTGGACGCCGAGCGTTCCGCTGAACGCCTGGTCGAGTTGGCGGTTGTCAAAGGCGGGGCCGGGCGCAACGCCGAGCACCCGGAAGACTGCGTTGGGCGCCGGATCAAAGAAATTGTAGGCGAACGAACCGGTCTTTTCCTCGATCGAGTAGCGCAGGCCCCCGATGAGCGTGAAGCCGCCGCCGACATCGATGCTGGTTTGCCCGAAGCCGGCGTAGGAGCGGGCGGTGCCGCCCATGGTTGCATCGGAAAAGAGGCCCGGGGCCGAGCGCACGGTGCCGGGCGGGACACCCTGGGCCCTGAGGCGCTCGTTCCAGAAGGTCTGTGCCTGGCGACCCCAGGCGAGCTGGCGGCTGATGTCGACTCGCTCGTCCGAGAAGAAGACCCCGAGCGTGTAGTCGGCATTGATGCCCGAGATCCGCCCGTTCCAGACCAGTTCCTGCGAAATGAACCGGCTGGAGAAGGATTCGTCGACTATCCCGATATCGGCACCAGAGAAGTCGATGTCCATGTTGACCTGCGAAACTTCGAACTGGCGAACTGCCGTGATGGACTTCAACATGTCGTCGCCGAAAGCGATATCGACCAGCATCGTGCCGCCATAATCCCGGATGCGATGGTTGCCGTCGGTGCTGAGCGACTGTTCGAAATCAGACAGGCGCGTGGACGGCAGCCGCCGTCCATTGGCGAGCGTGAGAGCGTTGATCAGCGGCTGGGTCGACCCGTTGACCACATCGGCTGTTGCAAAGCAGCAATTGCCCTCGGTATTGGAAAAGTCTCCGATCAGGCGAATGGAGACATTGTCAGACGCTTCGAACAACAGCTGGCCCTTGAGGGCATAGTTGAAGCTGCTGTTGTACACTTGTCCGTCGGTGGGGTCCGTGAAGAAGCCGTCCTGCAGCGAGCTGACGCCGGCGATGCGGACTGCGACCTTGTCGCTGAGCGGCACATTGCCTGCAGCCCGTGCAATCACCGTGTTGTAGTTGCCGTAGACCACGTCGAGCAGGCCCTCGGCATCGTTCAGCGACGGGGCAGCCGACGAGAGCAGAAGCGCGCCGGCCGTGGTGTTCTTGCCGAACAGCGTGCCCTGCGGGCCGCGCAGCACTTCGACACTGCCGATGTCGAGGAAGTTCTGCAGCGCTGCCGCTGCCCGGGTGCGGTAGACGCCGTCGATGAACACGCCGACCGAGCCTTCGAAGCTGCGGCTGTTGCCCGTGGTGCCAAGGCCCCGGATGACGAGGTTTGCCGATGCGGAGGGGTTGCTGTTGACGCGGAAACTGATCGACGGGCTGATCGCCTGGATGTTGACGACGTTGTCGACCCGGGCGGCTGCAAGTGCCTCGGCGTTGGCAACGGTGATCGAGATCGGCACGTCGCGCAGATCCTGGGCGCGGCGCTGGGCCGTGACGATGATGTCTTCGAAACCGTCGGTTTTGGCGACTTCGGCTTCGGGAGCTGTTTGTGCGACGAGCGGGAAAGCCGGGATAAACGATGCGATACCGGCAAGGAGCCAGTGCTTGCGAGCCATGATTGTCAATATCCTCCAAGGGCTGACGATGGTGCAGTGCACCTACCGTTCTTTTCGTGTGGCGGGCGGACTAACTGATCGGATAGCAAAGCGCAACACCGATAACCCGATATCATCAACAGGGTTTGAGTCAGCGCGGGCGGATTCCATCGAGGATGGAGCCGACCAGGTGGGCTGCATAGTGTTTGCGCACCGTCTGGGTGATTTCGTCGGTGCCAAAGGCCTGGCGCAACGCATGACTGCCATAGAAAAAATAGTCACAGGCACCCATCAGGTGGAAGTAGAAGTGGGTTGGATCAACCGGCCTGAAGGCACCCGAGGCAGCGCCTTCTTCCAGGATGCGGGCTTGTGCGGCAAGCAGGGGCGTGACGATCGAGCGGGAGATGCGGGCCCGTTCGTCCTCGCCTGTTGCAAGCAGGCTGTGGATCAACCGGTTCGCATAAGGGTGGCGCGCATAAAAGCCGAGCACGCCCTCGACATGGAGCCTGAGCTTTTCCGTGGCGGGAACTGGCCGGTCGACAAGGACCTGGAGGCGGGCAATGCCATCGCTGATCACCTTTTCCAGAACGGCCATCAAAAGGCCATCCTTGTGACCGAAATGATATTTTATCAGCGCCGAACTCATTCCGGCTGCCTGCGCGATTTCCTGGATGGAGATATCCACCGATCCCCGATCCGCCATCAGGCGGCAGGTCGCCTCTATCAGTTGTGCCCGCCCCGATCTTCCGGCGCGGCTGCGCAAGAGACGCTGGTCCATCAAGAGTTGCTGGTTCATAGTGGCTGCCCGCCCCACGGCTCCGGGCTTTTCGCCGTTAAATGAACGCAGCGGCCGCGACAACCCCCATATTTCGGCCCCGCGCACCGGCTGGCTGATCGGTTGGTAAGGCAGCCTGTTCGGCAGCCATGGCAGGTGCTGGTTCCGGCTGCGGCCCGCGCACCAGCCTGCCGGGCATGTCCTCCCCGCCTTCCGCCGGGCCGATCAGCCGGTGGTGCCGGTCTGGCCAGGGGGGCGCGAAACCGACGCCGCAATTGCCCATCACGACGGCGGTGCCGCCATGCCGGCTGCTGGGGGCCATTTCGCTTTCCCGAATGGCTGGCCGTCATGACGGGTGTGGATGTCGACAAAGCCCGGCGCGACATAAAGGCCGGTCGCGTCGATTTCGGTGCGGCCGTCCGCGGGCACCTTGCCGACGGCGGTGATGCGGCCGGCATCTATGGCCACATCGCCGATGAAGGCGGGTTGGCGGGTGCCGTCGACGATGGTTCCATGGCGGATCACCAGGTCATGCATGTGTCTCTCCCTCGCTCCGGCATGGAGGCTAGCATGTTTCGGCCGTGCTGCACCCTTGGCAATGCGCCAAGGGTTCGTTCAGCCCTCCAGCCGGGCCATGTGGCGGGCGAGTTCGGCCTTCGAGTGGATGCCGAGCTTCTGGTAGATGGCGGTGACGTGGTTGCGCACGGTGAGAGGGCTGAGGTTGAGCCGTTCGGCGACGGTGGCGGAGGTGGCGCCTTCGGCGAAGAGGCGGGCGACCTTCAGTTCGGCGGGGGATAGCTGGGCTGCGCCGGGATCGGGGAGGCGGAGGAGGTGCCGGCCGTCGCCCCGCTTCAGCTCGAAGCGCAGGTCGCCGGCCTTCAGGGAAGCTGCTCCGTTGCCGACCAGCTTCACGAGGGGTTCGGGGAGGAGGGGGCCGATCCAGCCGGGGAAGGCCCGGCGCATGGCGCGGCCGAAGGCGCGATCGGAGGCGTGGGCATGGCCGCTGTCGTCGATGATGGCGTAGCCCGGCGTATCGGCTTCGGCTGTCGGCTGCGCCTTGCCGTTTGGGCGGGCGAAGGTGCTGAGCATCCGCCGCCTGCGGGCCGTGAGCAGGTGGGGGAAGCACTGTTCGAGGAGGTCGCGCTCGGCGTCGGTGTAGGCGGGGCTGGCCTCGCCCCGGAACAGGAAGATGAGTTCGCCGACGTTCGTGTCGGGGTCGAGGTGGGCGATGCCGAGCGTGTGGGCGATGCCGGCGCCCTTGCAGAAGCCGGTGTAGATGGGGGAGGCGCGGTGGTCCGCGATGGGGCCGAGATCTTCCTGCCTGAACGCCGTGCCGGGGCGGGCGGACGCTGCGGCGCGCACGCGGTCTTCGGCCTGCCAGGCGCCGTAGGCGACGAGCTGCTCCAGCGGGAAGTCGACGGCGGCGACGCCGAAGATCAGTGGCGGGTTCTCGGCACCCGAGCCCCAGATGGCGGCGTCGAAGGGGATTGCGGTGCGCAAGTGGGCCAGCAGGGCTTCCTTGGCGGTTTCGACGGGCGCGGCGAAGGC
>BBPD01000009.1_pt1 | contig 56022 bp, 47 predicted proteins | sample 1344911 | NCBI WGS metagenome assembly BBPD01 (sample SAMD00019088, study PRJDB2971) | groundwater metagenome | biome: freshwater biome; feature: mineral spring; material: ground water | place: USA: CA, Sonoma | collected 2011-09 | depth surface m
ATCGGGTAAATCGGGTAAATCGGGTAAATCGGGTAAATCGGGGTCTGACTGACCTGCCCCCCGGAAAACGCATCCTTTGCTGCGTGTTTTAGCAAAGACAAGGGAAATGCTCGGGGCGGCCATAAGTGGCGCACTTTGGGTACCCGCCGGGGCCATGCAGACCCCACTACCGTTTCCCGCCCCAATTTCCTACAGCGCTGCCAGCGCCTGCGCCAAATCGGCTTGCAAGTCGGGCTGCGCCTCTAGGCCCACCGCCAGCCGCACCAGGCGCGGGCCGTAGGCCGCTTGTGGGGTTTGCGGCCAAGGGCTGTTGCGCATGGCCGGAATGTCGTAGGGCATGCACAGGCTGATGGGGCCGCCCCAGCTGTAGCCAATCCGAAACAGGCGCAGCCGGTCGCAAAAGGCGTCGATCTGCTCGGGCCGGATGTGCGGCTGCCACAGCACGGTGAACAAGCAGGCGGCGGCACGCGCGTCGCGCTGCCAGTGCGCGTGGCCGGGCGAGCCGGGCAGCGCCGGGTGCCAGACCTGGGCCACACCGCGCTGCTGCTGCATCCAGTGCGCCAGCGCACGCGTGCTGGCGTCTTGGGCGTGGTAGCGCAGGTGCAGGGTTTGCAGGCCGCGCAGCACCAGCTCGGCGTCGTTGGCCCCCACCCCCAGCCCCAGGCGCATGTGGGTGTGCAGCAGGCGCTGGTGCAGCGCGGCGTCGCGCGTGACGACTGAGCCCATCAGCACGTCGGCGCCGCCGCTGGGGTATTTGGTGAGCGCTTGCAGCACCACATCGACGCCAAAATCGAAGCCGCAAAAGGCGATGCCCGCGCCCCAGGTGTGGTCGAGCGCGCTCACAATCGGGCGCGAGCGGCCCGCGTTGGCGGCTTGCAGCACCTGCATCAGGGCTGGCAGGTCGGGGTATTCGAGCGTGACCGAGCCCGGCACTTCGAGCCAGACCAGGCGCGTGGCGGGGCCGATCTGGGCCGCCAAGTCGGCCGGTTGCATGGGGTCGTAAATGCGGTGCGCGATGCCCCAGGCTTGCAATTCGGCCCGCGCCAGCTCTTTGCTGGGGCCGTAGGCGTTGTCGGGCAGCAGCACCTCGTCGCCGGCTTGCAAGCACGCCAAGTTCACCAGCGCCAGCGCCGCCAGCCCGCTCGGGCACAGCAGGCAGTGCGCGCCGCCCTCTAGGCTGGCTAGGCGCTCTTCCAGCGTGAAGGTGGTGGGGGTGCCGTGCAGGCCGTAGGTGTAGCCGGATTTGTCCTTCCACTGGCGCGCACGCAGCGTGGCCACGTTGGGGAAGAACACCGTCGAGGCCTTGAACACCCCCGGCGGCAGCGCGTCGAAGCCCGGCGGCGGCTGGTAGGGGTGGTGGATGAGCGCGCTGGCCGGTTGCAGGGCGGCCCCACTCGCTTGAACCGCGCCAGCCTGAACCGCGCCAGCTTGAACCGTGCCCGCAACAGAGCCAGTCGATTGACCCGGCTCCTCAGGCCGGGGCTGCACTTTGCTCACACCGCCGCGCCGTGGTAGGGGTGGTGCAGCAAGATGGTGTGGTCGCGGTCCGGGCTGGTGGAGACGACGTGGATCGGCACCCCGGTCACGGCCTCGATGCGGTTCAGGTAGTGCTGCGCGTTGGGCGGCAGGTCTTCGTAGCGCGTCACGCCCGCCGAAGGCTGGCTCCAGCCCGGCAGCGTTTCGTAGATCGGCTCGCAGCGCGCGATCTCGTCGGCCCCCAAGGGCAGCAGGTCGATCAGCTCGCCGTCGAGCCGGTAGCCCACGCACAGCTGCAGCTCGGGCAGGCCATCGAGCACGTCGAGCTTGGTGATGCACAGGCCGCTCAGGCCATTGACTTGCGCCGAGCGCTTGAGCAAGGCAGCGTCGAACCAGCCGCAGCGGCGCGCGCGCCCGGTGGTGGTGCCTTTTTCGGCGCCCACGGTGGCCATGTGCCAGCCCGGTGTGCCCTCGGTCTGCCAATCGAGCTCGGTCGGGAACGGGCCGCCGCCCACACGGGTGCAATAGGCCTTGGTGATGCCCAGCACGTAGTGCAGCAGCCCCGGCCCAACGCCCGCGCCCGCAGCGGCGGTGCCGGCCACGCAGTTGCTGGAGGTGACGAAGGGGTAAGTGCCGTGATCCACGTCGAGCAAAGTGCCTTGGGCGCCCTCGAACAGCAGATTCACGCCGCGCCGGTGCGCCTCGTTGATCTCGCGCGACACGTCGGCCACCATCGGCGCCAGCAGCGTGGCGTGTTGCAGCGCCTGCGCCAGCACCGGCTCGAACTGCATCTGCCCGCCTTGCATGAAGGCGGCCAAGGGTTGATCTTGCAACCAGCCACAGGCCGCCCAATCGACTTGGGCGCTGCCCAGCACCGCCAGTTGCTGGTTGTAGTAGCCCATCAGCTCGCGCAGCTTGGCGGCAAAGCGCTCGGGGTGGCGCAGGTCTTGCACGCGCAGGGCGCGCCGCCCCACTTTGTCTTCGTAAGCGGGGCCGATGCCGCGCCCGGTGGTGCCGATCTTGGCCGTTCCGGCGCGCTCTTTGGCCTGCTCGCGCGCCACATCGAGTGCGGCATGAAAGGGCAGGATCAAGGGGCAGATTTCGCTCACGCGCAGGCGCGAGCGCACCTCGACCCCGGCGCGCTCCAAGCCGCTGATCTCTTCCAGCAGCTTGCCCGCCGACAGCACCACGCCGTTGCCCACGTAGCACACCACGCCGGCGCGCATGATGCCGCTGGGGATGAGGTGCAGCGCCGTTTTCACGCCGTTGATGACCAGCGTGTGGCCGGCGTTGTGGCCGCCTTGGAAGCGCACCACGCCGCGCGCGGTTTCGGTCAGCCAATCGACCAGTTTGCCCTTGCCCTCGTCGCCCCACTGGGTGCCGACGACGACCACGTTGCGCCCTGGACGGGCCTGAAAAGGGGATGCGCTCATAGGGTTCGGTTCCAAGCCTGGCAGGCGGTCGGGTTCATGGGGAGGGAGGCAGGGCTTGCAGCACCCAGGCCCCGGCGTGGGGCACGAGGGCGCGGTCGCAATCGAATTCTTCCACTTCGTGTTCGTGGCCGGGCAGCACGCGCAGCACCACTTCGCCCTGGGCACGCAAGGCGGCAATGGCTTGGCGCAGCGCGGCGTCTTCGCCCCAGGGGGCGCGTATGGCTTTTTGCGCCGCCGGGCGCGGCAGCAGCGCGACCAGCTCTTTGAGGTCCAGGCTAAAGCCGGCCGCCGGGCGGCAGCGGCCAAACACCGCCCCCACTTCGTCGTAGCGGCCGCCGCGCACCAGCTCCTGCGGCACCTGGCCCGGCAGGGCGGCGGCAAAGATCGAAAAACGCAAACCGGTGTAGTAGGCGTAGCCGCGCAGGTCGGCCAGATCGAAGCCGATTTCGATTTCGGCTGTAGCAAGGCTGGGTGCCGCAGCGGTGTTGTTGGCCTCGTTGGCCTCTTGGGCCCCGGCTTGGGTAGCCGCCAAGGATTGCTGCAAAGACTGCGCCAGCGCGCGCAGATCGGCCAGCGCGCGCTGCAGCGCCGCCGAGGGCGGCAGCACGCGCTCGGCCTGCTCCAGCACCGAGGCGTCGCCGTGCAGCTTGGTCAAGTCCAGCAGGGCCTGCAGCGTGGCGGCGGGCAAATCGGCCCCTACTTGGCGCAGCGTGGCCACGTCTTTGGCGGCCAGCGCGGTGTGCAGGCGCTGCACCCGCAGCGCGGGCAAGTTCAGACCATCGAGCAGGGCATCGACGATGCGCACGTCGCCGCAGTCGAGCACGATGCGGCCCACACCAGCGGCGCGCAGGCAGGCCAGCGCCAGCTCCAGCACTTCGAGGTCGGCCTCGGGCCCGGCGTGGCCGTACAGCTCGGCCCCAAACTGCAGCGGCTCGCGGCTGGCCAGTGGCCGCTCAGGGCGGGTGTGCAGCACCGGGCCGCAGTAGCACAGGCGCGTTAAACCGCTGCGATTGAGCAGGTGCGCATCGATGCGCGCCACTTGCGCCGTGGTGTCGGCGCGCAGGCCCAGCGTGCGCCCCGAGAGCTGATCGACCAGCTTGAAGGTTTGCAAGTCCAGCGCCTCGCCGGTGCCGGTGAGCAAAGAGGCCAGGTGCTCCAGCAGCGGCGGCATGACCAGCTCGTAGCCATGCGCGCGCGCCGCGTCGAGCAAAGCGCGGCGCAGTTCTTCGATGTGCCGGGCCTCGGAGGGCAAAACGTCGGCGATGTGATCCGGCAGCAGCCAGGCAGACATGGTGTGGGGGCTCGGACAGTCAAAAAGGGGATTTTACCGGCAGCTACGTGGGAACCAAAAATTGGGAGCCCAAAATATGCGTGCCCAGCATCAGAGCCCAGCCATGAGGCCCAAGCCGATCAGCAGCATCAGGGCCGCAACACACACGCGCACGCTGTCCAGCGTGACTTTGGGCAAGAGCCGCTGGCCGATAAAGGAGCCCAAGAAGGCGCACAGCACCGCCACCGCCACCGGGGCCAACCAGTCGTTGCTGGCGGCCCAGTGCGTGCTGATCGGCCCCAGGCCATAGACCAGCAGGCGCGACACATCCACCAGCACCGCCGCAACGATTCCGGTGGCCAGGAAAGCCTCTTTGGACAAGCCCGCCTTGAGCAAAAAAGCCGTGCGCAAAGCCCCTTGGTTGCCCGAGAGTCCACCCAAAAAGCCCGACAGCACGCCGCCCAGCGGCATCCAGCGCGGGGCAAAAGACATGTGCTGAAAGCGCGGCCAAAACTCCAGCAAGGCAAAGGCCACGATCAAGGCCCCGATCACGAACTGGATCGGGGTGATCTCAAACTGCACCCCGGCCCAGGTGTAGCGCGCCAGCGCCGGCAGCGCGTCGAGCCCGACCATCAGGCTGGCCCCGAGCAAGGCCGCGCCTGCAGCGGGAAGGCCAAAGCGCCACACCAGCGGCCAGTTGGCGTGGCGCTGCATGAGGCCAAACTTGAACAGGTTGTTGGCCAAATGCACCATCGCGGTGGCCGCTATCGCCAGCGGCACCGGAAAGAACAGGGCGAACACCGGCAACAGCAGCGTGCCCAGCCCGAAGCCAGAAAAAAAGCTCAAGCCCGCCGCCAGCAGCGCCGCCAAGCCTATGAGCGCCAACGGAACCCACGAGCCGAACTCCATGCCCGGCACCGCGCTCAGGCCTTGAGCAAAGGGCAGTCGGGCTGGCTGACGGCGAGCTTTTTGGCGATGATGTCGGCCCCTTGCTTGGCCAGGTAGTGCGCCACGGTCTCGACCCGGATCTTGACCGAGCCGGCCGGTTTGGTCGAATCCAAATCCTGGAAGGAAAAGAACAGGGTGCCGGAGCGCTCCACGATGGATTGCACCGGCGAATAGGTGGGCTGATCCATGCCGCACTCGTAGCTGGCCAGCCGCACCACGGCCGCAATCCAAGGCATGCGCGCCGCCACCTTGGCGCCCCACATGATCTCGTTGGTGTTGCCGCTGTATGACGATTTCCACACGTCGCGGATATCCAGCGGCGAACGGATGTGGCCCTCGGCGATGTCGGGGTCGAACATCCAGTGCAGCAAATCCGTGTCGGTGGGCAGGTACTGCGCCCACAACACCGGGTAGCCGTGCGCCTGCAGATCGACCTCGATCTCGTGCCCGATGCCCGGGTCCATGTGGTAGGGCCGCGCCAGCACCAGAATGCAAGGGCGCTGCTCGCGCGCGCACCACTCTAAAATCTCGCGTGCCTTGGCGCGCAGGCGCTGGTTGTAGGCATTCAGGGTGCGGTAGCCCACCTCCACCGCGTGCGTGGTTTCGGCCAGCGTCAGGCCCGGTATGGCTTCCATCATGCCCTCGTACAACTGCTTGGGCACCACCGGCGGGTCGGCCAGCGACACAAACGGCGTGACGTGCAGCACCCGGGCTTCGGCAAAGGCGTCGCGCTCTTTGATGAAGCCGGCCTTGATGTTTTCCGAGGCCGCCATCACGCGCGGGCAGGTGAGCGAGGCATCCACATGCCCGTCTAGGTACGAGGGCACGGAGTGGAGCATGGGCGAGAACAGGATGTCGATCTTGCGCTTGCTGCGCGCCAACAACTCGCCGTAATGCCCCGAGATGCACTTGACCGGGTAGCAGCAGTCCACCGTGCCGCGCCCCTTGGCGTAGGTGCGCGACTGCTCGTCCGAGGTGTCGGATGAAAACTCGATGCGCCGCGGGTCGATGCCCAGCGCCTCCAGGAAGCCAAACCAGAACTGGTGCGTGCTCCAGATGTTGAGCACCCGCGGGATGCCAATGCGCAGCTTGGCGCGCGCCTGGCGTTGTTCGGCCAGTTCGGCTTCAGTCGGTGCCTGCTGGAACAAGCTCCTCTTTGGCGCGCTTGAAGGCGCCTTCACGAACCAGTTCAGCAATGTTCGGGTAGGCACGTCGCGCTTCCTCCAGTTGATCTTTAACGACTTTCATTTCTTGCACGTCTTCGAGCAAGCCCTTGGGGCAGGTGTTGCCGCTGATGACGCGCTCCCAGCCCGCCTCCACCGGCACCTTGCTCCAAGGCCGACCGGCCGCGCCGGGTATCTGCACGTCGATGAAAGTGCGACGGCAGTTCACGGTGCACCAGTGGCAGACCGTGTCTTCGTTGGTGGTGGCCTTGTATTCCAGCGCCTCGATCAGATCATAGCCGCGAAACTGGGTGGTTTTGCCGCCCTTGAACCAGTCGAGCGCGCACAGCGCGGCCCCGATGGCACCGGCCTCGCCCGAGTACGGGTGCACCACCACCTCGGCGCTGGGCACCTTGGAGTGGATGAAATCGACTTGCGCCTTGACCACCGCCAGGTTGCGGTGCGTGCCGCCTTGCAGCACAAACTTGCGCCCCACAGCGGCCAGATTTTGAATTTGCCCGGCATAGACCCAGACGTTGAGCGGCAGCACCGCTGCCAGCGCCGCCATGATTTCTTCGCGCGCCCAGCCCTTGCGCTGCTGGTTCACGATGTCGGACTGCAAAAACACCCCGCAGCCCATGGCCAGCGCCGGGATCGAGCGCGCCTCGAAGGCGTTTTGGGCGTACTCATCGAGCGGGATGCGGTAGCGCTCGGCCACCCCCTGCAAAAAAGCCCCATTGCCCGAGGAACACTGCGAATTGAGCCGGAAATCGGCCACCGTGCCTTGGCGCAGCAGCATGATTTTCACGTCGGTGCCGCCCACGTCGCAAATCACGTCGGCATCCGGGATGTAGTGCAGCGCGGCGGTGGCGTGCGCCACGGTCTCGACCACCGCCATGTCGGAGCCGACGATGTCTTTGAGCAAGTCTTTGCCATAGCCGGTCAGGCCCACGGCCCCGATGCGCTCGAATCCGGCTTTGCGCACGGCGCGCATCAGGCCCTTGGCGTCTTCGATCGGGTTGCCGTTGGAGGGCACGTACTGGCTGGCCAGCACCTCGCCGCTTTGCGACAACACCACCGCCTTGGCCGTGGTGCTGCCAAAATCGCAGCCCAAAATCACGGGTTGGGCGGTATGGCCCGCTGCTGCGGCCGCCTCGGCCGTGGGCATCACGCGCTGGGTTTGGCCGTAGGACTGCAAAAAATATTCCAGTTCTTGGGCACTGGCGGCCAAGCCCTTGGAGCCTTCGCGCGCTTTTTGCTCGTGCTGCCCTTCGCTGATCCACCACTGCAAGCGCTCGGTGCCGCTGTAGATGCCGACCGTGACCGACTCCCCGCGCCCGATCTCGATGCAGCCGATGCAGGCGTAATAGAGCGCCTCGGAGGGCACCTGAATCAGGGATTCGGGGCTGACGCCCTCGGGCAGCACCACGCGTCGCTCAGTCCAGAGCTTGGCCAGATGGTGGCGCCAAGCCTCTTGCAAGCCCTTGAAGAACAGATTCGGGCCGCCCAGCAGCAGCACCTGCGGCATGGGGATGTTGCCCTTGGTGAGGGTGGCCAGGTTTTGATAGACCACGGCCTCGAACAGGCTGGCGATGATCTCTGGCACCGGCACCCCGCTCTTGACCAGCGTGTTGGCATCGGTTTCGGCAAAAATTCCGCACTTGGAGCTGATTTTGTGCAAATCCAGCCCGGTGTAGCCCATCTGCGCCAGTTCCTCTGAGGTCACTTTGAGCTTGCGCGCGGTTTTTTCGATGAAGGTGCCGGTGCCGCCGCTGCAAGCGGACTGCATAAAGACTTGCTTGGATTTGCCGTCGCCGCTGGGGGTGAAAAACAGGGTTTTCATGTCTTCGCCGCCGATTTCGGAGACGAAGTTGACTTCCGGGTGCAGCTTTTCCACCGCCGCCGAGACCGCCACCACTTCCTGCACAAACTTGGCCCCAAGCAAAGGGGCGATCAGCCCGGCACCCGAGCCGGTAATGAAAATGCGATCCGCCCCAGGCTCAAAGCCGCATTCGGCTTCAAGGCGGCGCAAAAACTCCAGCACCTTTTCGGCCTGCTTGGTGTCGTGGCGCTGGTAGTCTTGCCACAGCACCTGGCCGCTGCCGTCTTGGAGCAGCGCCTTGACGGTGGTGGAGCCGACGTCGATGCCGAGCCGCTTCATGCGCGCACTCCTGGCAAGCCTTTGAGGTGTGCGATGTGCAGCGCCAAGTTGGCCGCCGTACCGGCCACGCCATAGTGCGGCACCTTGTAGGTGGCGCGCGACAACTCGGGCCGCGCCGCCACTTCGGCCGCCAGTTGGGCTTCGGTTAAGCCGATGCGCTTGAGCACCGCATCGAACTCGCGCACGGCGCGCTTTTTGGCCTCGGTCAGGATCATCTGGCAGCGCGACAGCGCGTGCACCTCGGCGTCGCCCTTGATTTCGATCGGCGCGTAGAGCAAATCGGGGTATTTGCCCTGCACCGCCGCCATGGCCCCGATGCTCATGGTGTTGGGCATGCAGGCGTAGGGCGAGAGCTCGCAGGTCATGTGCGCCTTTTTGTGCAGGTGCGACCACAGGGCCTTGCCGATCAGCATATCGCCCTCGCCACCGCTGAGCTGCTTGTGGTAGTAGGGGGCGGCCAAGTCGCGCAACTCGTGTTGATCGGGCAAGGCGTGCGGCACATCGCCCAGCGCGCGGCGCATGCGGTTGTAAGTCCAGCGCAGCAGGCGCTCGATGGCGGCGTAGGTGGCGTTCTTGCGCCGTGCCCCGGCTTCGATGCCGATGCGCTCCTCGATGCGCTGGCGCCCGTGGCGCAGCAGGTATTCGAGCCAGACCACCACCGGGGCCGGATAGACCTCGGCCCCTTCGCCCTCCAGCCAACTGTGGATGTTGTAGTTGGCGTCGCCCTCGACCGTTTGCAGGTAGAACTCGCCGGTGATCTTGACCAGCGGCTTGACGCGCAGCCGATCGACCTCGATCGCATCGAAGCGCCGCCGCACCTCGCCCAGCGCATTAACAAAGTACGGGGTGGCAAAGTGCCACACCAAGGGGCCCCATTTTTTGCCTTGGGCGGGCCGCTGACGCATGGTTTCGTACAAATATTCGACCGCCTCACGCGCCACGCGGGTGGTTTCGCCGGGGTTTTTCTCGTAGGGGCGCACCTGGTACTCCAAGTCTTGCACCACGTCGGCCATCAGCACGCCCCACACCGCCCCCATGGTGAAGGCCGGGTTGAGATCGAGCCCGCCGCCGTGCGCCGGGCCTTGATCGACCTTGGTCTGCTCCAGCAGAAACAAGCGGAACGAATCCAGCCCAATGTTGCGCAGCGCCAGCTCGTAGCTCTGGTGGTACTGGCCGAAGCGGCAGGCACCGCAGGCCCCAGCGGTGATGTAGATGTATTCCTCGTTGACGCGCTCGGCCCCGATGCGCTCGGCCTCACGGCTCAAAAAGTTGGCCAGGTTGCCGGTGACAAAGCTGGTGGGGCAGCACTGGCCGATGTCGGCCACTTCGCGCCCGGTGAGCAAATCGGCGCGGGTCGGGTTGGGCAGCACCTGCACCCGGTAGCCCAGGTTTTCCATTGAGCCTTGAATTAGGCGCTCGGCGCGATAGTGCAGGCCGCCAAACAGGATCGTGACCTTGTCGCGCTCCTCGCGCTTAAAGGGCCGGGGCTGGTAAGAACGGTAGTGCCCGCTGGGCTTGGGGCTGGCACCCGTGGGTGCGTGCTTGGGCAGAGGCGGCAGCCCAACCGGGGCGCGCGCGGCCGGTGCTGTGAGGTTGTCTGTGACGACCCGAATTTTCTGCAGCGCAGCCAGGCCGCGCGATGCTTCGCTGATGCTCATAAATCACTCTCCTTGACCCGTTCGTTTGGCCCAGATCGGTGCAGCGGATCGGACGACCGGCTGATGCACCGATTTTGCAGCATGCAAGAGCAAAATGGGCCTAACCCGCAACAAAGCTGCGGTTATAGCCCGCATGCAGGCGTTCAGCTCAAGCAGTTGTGGCAGGGGCTAGTTAACTGAGATTATAAAAAAGAGCCGGGGTTCCTAAGAACCCCGGCCCACTGCAGCAAAAGAACTCAACTGCGCTCAAAGCACCTCGAACACCCCGGCCGCGCCCATGCCGCCGCCGATGCACATGGTCACGCACACCCGCTTGGCCCCGCGCCGGCGGCCCTCGATCAGGGCGTGGCCGGTCAGGCGCTGGCCCGAAACGCCGTAGGGGTGCCCGAGTGCGATCGCGCCGCCGTTGACGTTGAGCCGCTCGTTGGGGATGCCGAGCCGGTCGCGGCAGTACAGCACCTGCACCGCAAACGCCTCGTTGAGCTCCCACAGGTCGATGTCATCGACTGTTAAGCCCAGCTTGGCCAGCACCTTGGGCACGGCAAACACCGGGCCTATGCCCATTTCGTCGGGCTCGCAACCGGCCACGGCAAAACCGAGGAAGCGGCCCAGCGGCTGCAGGCCGAGCTTTTGCACCTGCGCTTCGTGCATCACCACGCAGGCCCCGGCTCCGTCGCTGAACTGGCTGGCGTTGCCGGCCGACACCACCCCACCGGGCAGTGCGGGCTTGATGCCGCTGATGCCCTCGCGCGTGGTGCCTTCGCGCAAGCCTTCGTCCTGGCTCACGCTGAGGGTGCGCGTGATCAGGCCCAAGGTTTTGTCGGCCACACCGGCGCGCACCTCGATGGGTGCGATTTCATCGGCAAAGCGGCCCGCCGCCTGTGCCGCACAGGCTTTTTGCTGGCTTGCGGCACCGTATTCGTCCATCACCTCGCGCCCAATCTGGTAGCGCTGCGCCACTTGCTCGGCGGTTTGCAGCATGGTCCAGTAGATGGCGGGCTTGGCTTTTTTGAGCGCGGGGTCGATCAGCATGTGCGGGTTCATCTCTTGCTGCACGCACGAGATGCTCTCGACCCCGCCCGCCACATAGACCTCGCCTTCGCCCGCGATGATGCGCTGCGCCGCCAGCGCGATGGTTTGCAGGCCCGAGGAGCAAAAGCGGTTCACGGTCAGGCCGGAGGTGGTGACCGGGCAGCCGCCAGCGAGCGCGATCTGGCGCGCGATGTTCATGCCGGTGGCCCCTTCGGGGTTGGCGCAGCCCATGATCACGTCTTCGACCGTGGCCGGGTCGATGCCAGCGCGCGCGATGGCGTGGCGCACCGCGTGGCCGCCCAGTGTGGCCCCGTGCGTGAGGTTGAATGACCCTTTCCAGCTTTTGGCCAGTGGGGTGCGTGCAGTCGATACGATGAGGGCTTGGCTCATGGGGGTGATGCTCCGAGTTCGGTGGCTGGCGTTTAGCCGGTGAAAGTGCGGCCTTCGGCGAGCAGGCGCTCGATCAAGGGGGCGGGCTGCCAGAAGCTGGCGTCGTCGAGCGGGTTGCGGGCGAAGCGGCGCATGGCTTGCACCACGTTGAACAGGCCAAACTGGTCGGCGTAGTGCATCGGGCCACCGCGCCAGACTGGGAAGCCGTAGCCGGTGAGATAGACCATGTCGATGTCGCTGGCCTTGGCGGCGATGCCCTCTTGCAGCAGGTGCGCGCCCTCGTTGACCAGCGCAAACACCATGCGCTGCACGATTTCTTCGTCGCTGATGGCACGCGGCTGCAGGCCGAGCTGCTGGCGGTTTTGCTCGATCAGTTGCTGCACCAGCGGGCTGGGAATGGGGTCGCGTTTGCCGGGGGCGTAGTCGTACCAGCCGGCGCCGGTTTTTTGGCCAAAACGGCCCTGCTCGCACAGCAAATCGGCAGTCTTGCTGTAGCGCACCTGGGGTTTTTCCACATAGCGGCGTTTGCGTATGGCCCAGCCGATGTCGTTGCCGGCCAGATCGCCGACCCGAAACGGCCCCATGGCAAAGCCGAACTGCTCCAGCGCCCGGTCCACTTGCTGCGGGGTGCAGCCCTCGTCGAGCAGGAAACCGGCCTGGCGCACGTACTGCTCCAGCATGCGGTTGCCGATGAAGCCATCGCACACGCCCGATACCACGCAGGTTTTCTTGATCGTTTTGCCCAGCGCCATGACGGTGGCCAGCACCTCGGGGGCGGTTTGCGCGCCGCGCACCACTTCGAGCAGCTTCATCACGTTGGCGGGGCTAAAAAAGTGCAGCCCCACCACATCCTGCGGGCGCTGGGTAAAGCCCGCGATGCGGTCCAGGTCCAGCGTCGAGGTGTTGGAGGCCAAAATGGCACCGGGCTTCATGACTGCGTCGAGCTGTTTGAACACCTGCTCCTTGACGCCCATGTCTTCGAACACGGCTTCGATCACCAGATCGGCGTCGGCCAAATCGGCGTAGCTCAGGGTGCTGCGCAGCAGGCCCATGCGCTGGTCGAGTTTGTCTTGCTTGAGCTTGCCCTTGGCCACCTGGGCCTGGTAGTTTTTGCCGATCGTGGCCAGCCCGCGATCGAGCGCGGCCTGCTGCTGCTCCAGCAACACCACGGGGATGCCGACGTTGAGGAAGTTCATGGCGATGCCGCCGCCCATGGTGCCGGCGCCGATGATGGCCACCGAGCGAATGGCGCGCGTCGGGGTGTCGGCGGGCACGTCGGCGATCTTGCTGGCGGCGCGCTCGGCTTGGAACACGTGGCGCAAAGCCATGCTCTCGGGCGTGCTCATGAGGTTGATGAAGATTTCGCGCTCTTGCGCCAGCCCGTCTTCAAATTTTTTCTGCGTCGCCAGCTCGACCGCATCGATGCACTTGATCGGGGCCGGGTAGCGCGCTGCCATGCCTTTGGCCATGTTGCGCGCAAACTGGAAATAGGCCTCGCCTTGGGGGTGCTTGCAGGGCAGATCGCGCACGCGCGGCAGCGGGGTGCTGTCGGCGTGCTTTTGCGCCACCTCGCGCGCCAGCGCCAGCGCCTCGTCGCGCAGCGTGGCTTCGGAGGCGGCGATGCGATTGAACAGCTTCTGGCCCGGAATCTGCGCCAGCATTTCGCTGGGCACCGGCTCGCCGCTGACGATCATGTTCAGCGCGGGCTCTACGCCCAAGGCGCGCGGCAGGCGCTGGGTGCCACCGGCGCCGGGAATCAGGCCCAGCTTGACTTCGGGCAGCGCCATGCGGGTGCCGGGGGCGGCGATGCGGTAGTGGCAACCCAGCGCCAGCTCCAGCCCGCCGCCCATGCACACGCCGTGCATGGCCGCCAGCACCGGTTTGGGCGAGGCCTCGCAAGCGCGGATCAGGCCGAGCAAATTGGGCTCTTGGTAGGCCTTGGGGGAGCCGAATTCTTTGATGTCGGCCCCGCTGGAAAACACCTTGCCCGCCCCGGCAATGACGATGGCGCGCACCGCCGGGTCGTCTTGTGCCCGTTGCAGCGCCTGCACCGCTGCGCGGCGGGTGCTCAGGCCCATGCCGTTCATGGGCGGGTTGTCGAGCGTGATCACGGCCACCTCGCCGTGGGTTTGGTAGTGGGCGGTCATGCGGTCTCCTTGAAGGGGTTGCAGGGCTGCGTGGGGCCGAAAACAGCACGGCCGTTCGCTCTTGATTGATTCTACAAAGGCGCGGCGCGGTTTCCAAACAGCCGCTGTCGCCTGTTTGTCTGGCCGAGGCTCAAACCTCCAGCCACTCGCGCCGGATGTAGCGGTTCTCTTGCAGCGCGGCCGGGGTGTCGTCGAAGACGATGCTGCCGTGCCCCATCACCAGCGCCCGGTCCGAGATTTGCAGCGCGATGGTGAGCTTTTGCTCGATCAGCAGCACCGAGATGCGCCTGGCCTTGAGGGTTTGCAAAAAGGCCGCCACCTGTTCCACGATCTTGGGCGCCAGCCCCTCGGTCGGCTCGTCGATGATGATCAGCTCCGGGTCGCCCATCAGGGTGCGGCACAGCGTGAGCATCTGCTGCTCGCCGCCCGAGAGCACCCCGGCCTCGGTGTGCTCGCGCTCCTTGAGGCGCGGGAACATGGAATACATGTCGTCAAAGCCCCAGCGCGGGTTTTTCTGGCCGCTCTTTAGTCCCAGCAGCAGGTTTTGCTGCACCGTGAGCTTGGGAAAAATGTCGCGGCTCTCGGGCACGTAGCCTATGCCTAGGTGCGCGACCTCGAACGGTTTGCGCCCGGTGATGCGCTGGCCCTTCCAGACGATGCTGCCCTCGGTGTCCACCAGCCCCATGATGGCCTTGGCCGTGGTCGAGCGCCCAGAACCGTTGCGCCCCAGCAGGGCGACGATCTCGCCCGGCGCCACCTTGAACGCCACCCCGTGCAGGATGTGGCTTTTGCCGTAAAAGGCGTGCAAATTGTCGATTTCAAGCATGTTTGCTTTCTGCTGCACTCAGTGCGCTTCGGCCAGCACCGAGCCCAGGTAGGCCTCTTGCACCCGGGCGTTGGCGCGCACCGCCTGCGGGGTGTCGAAGGCGATCAGTTCGCCATACACCAGCACCGCGATCTTGTCGGCCAAGCCAAACACCACGCCCATGTCGTGCTCCACCGTGAGCAGGGTCTTGCCCACCGTGACTTCGCGAATCAGGTCGATGAAGCGCTTGGTCTCGCTCTTGCTCATGCCGGCCGTGGGCTCGTCGAGCAGCAGCACCCCGGCCCCACCGGCGATGGTCACGCCGATCTCGAGCGCGCGCTGCTCGGCGTAGGTCAGGTTCATGGCCAGTGTGTCGCGTTTTTTCTCCAGCCGCATCTGGTGCAGCAGCTCATCGACGCGCTCGATCACGTCTTCGAGGTCGGCCAAAAACTTGAGGAAGCTGTAGCGGTAGCCCATGCTCCAGAGCACGGCGCAGCGCAGGTTTTCGAACACGCTCAGCTTGGGGAACAGGTTGGTGATCTGGAAGCTGCGGCTCAGGCCCATGCGGTTGATGGCGTAGGCCGGCTTGCCGTCGATGCGCTGGCCATTGAGCCAGATTTCGCCGCTGCTGGGGCCAAAGCGCCCGCTCATCAGATTGAACAGGGTCGATTTGCCGGCGCCGTTGGGGCCGATGATGGCCACCCGCTCACCGGCCGCCACGGCCAGATCGACGCCGCGTATGATTTCCGCCTTGCCAAAGCGCTTGCACACGCTTTTGAGTTCGATCGCATAGGGGACGGCGCTGCTGCTCATGAGGTCTCCCGGCGTTTGATTTCTTTTTCGATGTCGGTCTGGATCTCGGCCCACTGGCGGCTGAAGTAGCGCCGACACAGCTCAAACAGGCCAAAGCTGGTGAGCGACACGAACACGGCCCCGAACCAGACGTCGGCATCGAGCGTGTTGAGCGACATGCCCAAGAACGGCACCTCATCGCCCATGGCGGTGCCCAGTTGCAGGTGATAAATCATTTCGATCAGCGCCCCCATGCTGGCCAACAGCACCAGCGCCGTCACCCCCAGCCCGAGGTAGCTGGCCCAGAGCTCGCGCAGCCGCCCAAACATGGCCAGGCGCAGGTTCATCATGATCAGCCCGGCGATGCCGCCCGGCGCGTACATCACCATGAACACAAAGATCAGCCCGAGGTAGAGCATCCAAGCCTTGGTGATTTCAGAGAACATCACGAAAGCCAGCACCATCAGGATGCCGCCGATGATGGGGCCAAAGAAAAAGGTAACGCCGCCCAGAAAGGCAAACAGCAGGTAGGAGCCGGAGCGGATCGGGCCCACCACCTCAGAGGTGACGATCTCGAACAGCACCGCGGCCATGCCGCCCGCGATGCCGGCAAAAAAACCGGCCAGCATGAACACCAGGTAGCGCACCGTCTGCGGGTCGTAGCCGATGAACTCGATCCGCTCCGGGTTGTCGCGCACCGCGTTGATGATGCGCCCCAGCGGCGTGCGGGTGTAGGCAAACATCAGCACCACGCACAAAAAGGTATAAAAAGCGATCAGGTAATAGACCTCGATGCCGGGCCCGAAGCTGATGCCCAGAAAGGGCGCGCCGATCACGCGGTCGGCCGAGACCCCGGCTTCGCCGCCAAAGAAGATGAAAAACACCATCGAAGCGATGAAGATCAGCTCACCCACCCCGAGCGTGATCATGGCAAAGGCGGTGCCGGCTTTCTTGGTCGTCACGTAGCCAAACAAGGCGGCAAAGAACAGCCCCGCCAAGCCGCCGATTAGGGGAATGAGCGCCACCGCCGGCACCGGCAAACCGGCCTCGCCCAGCAGCAGCAGCGCGTGTATGGCCACATAAGAGCCCAAGCCGGCATAGACGGCGTGGCCGAAGCTGAGCATGCCGCCCTGCCCCAGCAGCATGTTGAACGACAGGCAAGCGACGATGGCGATGCCCATTTGCGCCATCATGCTGATGGCAAAGCTGCTGTCGAACACCTGCGGCGCCAGCAACAGCACCAAGGCAAAGAGCGACCAGATGAACCAGCGCCCGACGTTGATGGGCCTGAATTGGTAGTATTTTGCGGCGGTCATGGGCTGCCTCGTTCAGTGGTCGCGGTTGCCGAGCAAACCGTGCGGCCGGAAAATCAGCACCAGCACCAGCAGCAAAAAGGGCAGCAGCGGCGCCGCCTTGGAGACCGTGAAGCGCATCAGCTCGTGCGCTTGCGCCTCGGCCGACAGCGCCACCCCCAGCCCCATCAGCAGGCTGCCCAGCGACTGGTCGACCGCCACCGCAAAGGTCTGCATCACGCCGATCAGCAGCGACGCCAGAAAGGCCCCCGCCAGCGAGCCCAGGCCGCCCACCACCACCACCACGAACACGATCGCCCCCAGCGTGAGCGCCATCGCCGGTTCGGTGACGAAGGTGCTGCCACCCATCACCCCCGCCAGCCCGGCCAGCCCGGTGCCGGCGCCAAACACCAGCATGAACACGCGCGGCACGTTGTGGCCCAGCGCCTCCACCATTTCCGGGTGCTTCAAGGCTGCCTGAATCACCAGCCCGACCCGGGTGCGCGTGATCAGCAGCCAGAGCGAGGCCAGCATCAGCAGCGCCATGCCCATGATGAAGGCCCGCGTAGCCGGAAACTGCGAGCAGATCGCCGTGCCCAGCGGGGTGCACAGGTCGAGCGCGGCGCGGCCCCAGACGAAGCCTAGGCTGCCGTCGGGCTGCGAGAGCAGCGTGAAAGCCGAGCCCTGCAGCAGCTCGGGCGGCCGGAAATCGAGCGCGATGCGGCCCCAGATCAGTTGCACCAGCTCCAGGATGATGTAGGACAGGCCGAAGGTCACCATCAATTCCGGCACGTGCCCGTATTTGTGCACCTTGCGCAGGCTGAACTTTTCGAACCAGGCACCCATCAAACCCACCAGCAGCGGCACCAGCAGCAGCGCGAACCAAAACCCGACCACCTGCGACACCGCAAAACCCAAGTAGGCCCCGACCATGTAAAAGCTGGCGTGGGCAAAGTTGAGCACGCCCATCATGCTGAAGATCAGCGTCAGGCCCGAGCTGAGCATGAACAGCAGCAGCCCAAAGCTGATGCCGTTGAGCAATGAGATGATGAAAAACTCCATCGGCGTCTCTGGTTAGGTGTCAGGGGCAGCAAGCAGGCGGCGGCGGGCGTCTAGGGTGTCGGGCCGTTGCGTTCACTGCAGGGATATGGCAGCACCAACCCCGCACACCCTGCGCCATCGAAGGCGACACGGGTGTGCTGGCAGGAACGGCGGGTCGTGGTCAGGTCGGAGCGGCCGGGCGCTGCATATTGCAGCTCGTCGGTGTGCTGGCCACATAGGCCGGGAATTCGCGCACCGGCACCAGCGTCATGCCGGTGTTTTCCGGGCTGTAGGGGTGGCGCGCATCCACGCGCTGCCAGCGCGTGAGGAACAGCGGCTGTTGCAACTGGTGGTCGGCGCGGCGCATTTCGACCTGGCCGCTGAAGCTGTTGAAGCGCAGCCCCGAGAGCGCGTGCGCCACCCGGACCGGGTCGGTCGAGCGGGCGTTGGCGACCGCTTGCCCCAAGCCGTTGAAAATGTGGATAAACGAGCCGGTGAAGAAATCGTCGTTGAAGCGCTGGCGAAACTCGTTCATCCAGACCTGCATCTGGCCGCCCATGTTGTAGTGGTTGTAGGCGATTTGATACACGCGCCCTTCGGAGGCGGTGCCGAGCGCGGTCGGGGTGCCAGTGACGCCCGCGTAGTAGGTGAAGAAGCGGCCACGGTAGCCCGCGTCGTTGGCGGCGCGGATCAGCAGCGTGAGGTCGGAGCCCCAGTTGCCGGTGATCACCGAATCGGCCCCGGAGGCCATGATCTTGGCCACGTAGGGGGCAAAGTCGCGCACCTGGGCCAAGGGGTGCAGGTCTTCGCCCACGATCTGGATGTCGGGGCGCTTGCGGGCCAGCATTTCGCGCGCAAAGCGCGCCACCTGGTGCCCGTGGGCGTAATTCTGGTTGATCAGGAACACGCGCCGTATGGTGGGCTCGCCCCGGATGAAGGTGGTCAGGGCCTCCATTTTCATGGAGGTGTCGGCGTCGAAGCGGAAATGCCAAAAGCTGCAACGCGCGTTGGTGAGGTCGGGGTCCACCGCCGAGTGGTTCAAAAACACCACCTCGCGCCCAGGGTTGCGGCTGTTGTGGCGGTTCACGGCATCGATGATGGCCCCGGCAATGCCCGAGCTGTTGCCCTGCGAGATGAAGCGTATGCCACGGTCGATCGCCGACTGCATGGCGGTGAGGGTTTCGGTCGGGCTGAGCTTGTTGTCAAAACCCGTGATCTCGAAGCGCACCCCGGCCGGGTTGCCAGCACCGCTGAGCTTTTCGGCAAAAAACTGTGCGCTGCGCAACTGGTTGATGCCCACCGGCCCCATCAGGCCCGATTGCGGGTCGATCAGGGCGATGCGCACCGTTTCGCCCCGTTGCGCCCAAGCCGGAACGGCGGGCAGGGCACCGGTGAGCAGGGCAGCGGCGGTGAGTTCGCGGCGAGTCAGTTTCATGGCTTGTCTCCTGTTATGGGCTGATGCCTGCGCAGCTTAGCGTGAATCGGGCGCAAGGGCTCTCAGGGAATGCCCCTAGCCGCTATCGCTTTGGCGACTCGGGCAGGCCTTTATCGCGCAATTTATGCCCGATTGCGCTCACAGACCGGGCAGACGGTAACCCTGCAACTGCTCGCGCAGCTTCATTTTCTGCATTTTCCCGGTGGCCCCGAGCGGGATCGATTCCAGGAACAACACGTCGTCTGGGATCTGCCATTTGGCGATCTTGCCGGCGTAGAAGTCCAGCAAATCTTCGCGCGTGAGCTCTTGCCCCGGTTTTCTGACCACCACCACGATCGGGCGCTCGTCCCACTTGGGGTGCGGCACGCCGACGCAGGCCGCCATCAGCACCGCCGGGTGCGCCATGGCGATGTTTTCCACGTCGATCGAGCCGATCCACTCGCCGCCGGACTTGATCACGTCCTTGCTGCGGTCGGTGATCTGCATGAAGCCGTCGGCGTCGAGGGTGGCCACGTCGCCGGTCGGGAACCAGCCGTCGAGCAGCGGAGGCGGGCCTTCGGCGCGGAAATAGTCGCGCACCACCCACGGCCCCTTGACCAGCAACTCGCCGGCCGAGCGCCCGTCCCAAGGCAGCTCCTGGCCGTTGGCATCGACGACTTTCATGTCGATGCCAAATATCGCCCGCCCCTGCTTGAGGCGGATCTGCATCTGCTCGTCTTCGGGCAGGCTCAGGTGCTGGTTTTTGAGCGTGCACAGGGTGCCCAGCGGGCTGAGCTCGGTCATGCCCCAGGCGTGCAGCACCTCGATCCCGTAGCGCTCCCTAAAGGCGCGAATCATGGCCGGCGGGCAGGCCGAACCGCCGATCACGGTGCGCTGCATCTGCGGCAGCTTCAAATCGTGCTGCGCCATGTGGGTGAGCAGCATCTGCCACACCGTGGGCACGCCGGCGGCAAAGGTCACGCCCTCGGCGGCCAGCAGTTGATACACCGATTGGCCATCGAGCGCCGGGCCGGGCAGCACCAGTTTGCACCCGACCGCGCAAGCCGAATAGGGTATGCCCCAGGCGTTGACGTGGAACATGGGCACCACCGGCAGCACGCTGTCGCGCGCGCTCAGGCACATCACGTCGGGCAAGGCGGAGGCGTAGGCGTGCAAAATGGTGGACTGGTGGCTGTAGAGCACGCCCTTGGGGTTGCCGGTGGTGCCGCTGGTGTAGCACAGGCTGGAGGCGCTGCGCTCATCGAAGCGCGGCCACTGGTAGCTGCTGGGGTGGCCGCCGATCCATTCCTCATAGTTTTGCAGGTTTGGCACTTGTTCGACCCCGGGCAGTTTGGCCAGCGCGGCGTCATCGCACAGCGCCACCCACAGCCGCACGCTCGGGCACTGGGCGGCGATGGCTTGCACGATGGGCCAAAAGGTGAGGTCAAAGCACAGCACCTGGTCTTGCGCGTGGTTGACGATCCAGGCGATTTGCTGCGGCAGCAGGCGCGGGTTGATGGTGTGCAGCACGCGCCCAGAGCCGCTCACGCCAAAATACAGCTCGAAGTGGCGGTAGCCGTTCCAAGCCAGCGAGGCCACGCGCTCGCCCGGCTCCAGCCCGAGCGCATCGAGCGCCTGCGCCAACTGGCGCGAGCGCAGCGCCGCCTGGCGGTAGTTGCTGCGGTGGATGTCGCCCTCGACCCGGCGCGAAACGATCTCGACTTCGCCGTGGTGGCGCGCCGCGTGTTCGATCAGGTCCGAAATCAGCAGGGGTTGTTCTTGCATCAGGCCAAGCATGGTTTGTCTCCGGTGGGGTGTTGTTAGGGTGCCCTTGCTGCTGCCAAGTGGCAACTTGGGCGCGCGGGTGCGTCATCTTAACGGGCTGCCACAGCCCCACCCACACCGGGGCATTGCCATTCACCGCACAATGCTTGCATGGAATTGCAAAGCAGCCGCTTCGAATCACTGGGCACGGCCTTCTATACCCGGCTCAGGCCCCAGCCCCTGCCCGAGCCCTATTGGGTCGGCTACAGCGACGCGGCCGCAGCCGAACTCGGCTTGCACACCGACTGGCCCTACGACGGCGCGAGCTTGGCTTGCGCCAGCGGCAATGCGCTGCCGCCGGGTGCCTCGCCCCTGGCCAGCGTCTATAGCGGGCACCAGTTTGGCGTCTGGGCCGGCCAGTTGGGCGATGGCCGGGCGCTCTTGCTGGGCGAGCGCCGTGGCCCCGAGGCGCTGTGGGAAGTGCAGCTCAAGGGCAGCGGCCCCACGCCCTATTCGCGCATGGGCGACGGGCGCGCGGTGCTGCGCAGCTCGATTCGCGAATTTTTGTGCAGCGAAGCCCTGCACGCGCTGGGCGTGCCCAGCACGCGCGCCTTGTGCGTGACCGGCTCGCCAGCCCCGGTGCGGCGCGAGCGCATCGAGACCGCGGCCGTGGTGACGCGGCTGGCACCGAGCTTCATCCGCTTTGGGCATTTCGAGCACTTCGCGCAGCGCGGCCTGCACGCCGAACTGCAAGCCTTGGCCGATTTTGTGATAGCGCACCACTACCCCGAATGCGCCGCCTGGCCGAACCCGGCGCAGCGTGTGGCCGCCCTGCTGCAGGCCGTGACCGTGCGCACCGCCGAGCTGCTGGCGCAGTGGCAGGCGCTGGGCTTTTGCCACGGCGTCATGAACACCGACAACATGAGCATCCTCGGGCTGACGATCGACTACGGCCCGTTCCAGTTCATGGACGGCTTCGACCCGCAGCACATCTGCAACCACTCCGACGACGGCGGGCGCTACGCCTTTGGGCAGCAGCCGGGCATCGCCCACTGGAATTTGTATTGTCTGGCGCAGGCGCTGCTGCCGCTGCTCGATGGCACACAACAGGCCGCCGAGGCGCTGCGCCACTACAAGCCCCGGTTTGAGGCCGCGCTGCAACAGCGCCTGAACGCCAAGCTGGGCCTGAACGAGCAGCGCCCCGATGACGCCGCCTTGGCCGACGAGCTGCTGCACCTGCTGGCGACCGAACGGGCCGACTACACCCGGTTTTGGCGCAGCCTGAGCGAGGGCGTGGCCGAATTTTCGCTCAGCGGCCGCGTGGCCGAACTCGGCGCGGCGCGCGCGCTGTTGCAACAGACCGACGCTTTCGACAATTGGGCGCGGCGCTGGCGCGAGCGCCTGCTCAGCGACGCGGCGCACACCCCCGAACAGGCACGCGAGCGGATGTGGCGCAGCAACCCGCGCGTGGTGCTGCGCAACCACCTGGCGCAAGCCGTGATCGAGGCCGCCGAACAACGCCAGTTCGAGCCCCTGCAACGCTTGCAGGCCGCGCTGGCGCAACCCTACGCCGATCTGCCCGACTGCGACGACCTAGCCGCCGAGGCGCCCGCATGGGCGGCGCAGATCGCCATCAGTTGTTCCTCTTGAAAACCCCTGCTAAGCTGCCAGCTTGCATCTAGACCTTGCAGGCCGACCCAAGCCAGCGCCCAAGCGCATCTGAACATGGAATTTCCTATCCACAAAACCCCCGAACAGTGGCGTGAGTTGCTGGCCGCCAAAGGGGCCGAGCCCTTGGCCTATGCCGTGCTGCGCCAGGGTGCCACCGAGCGCCCTTTTAGCGGCCGCTACGAGGCGCATTGGGCCAGTGGCCGCTACCACTGCATGGGCTGCGGCCAGCCCTTGTTCGACAGCGAAACCAAGTTCGACGCCGGCTGCGGCTGGCCCAGCTTCAGCCTGGCCCTGCCGGGTGCCATCACCGAACGCCACGACCGCAGCCACGGCATGGAGCGCACCGAAACCCTGTGCAGCCAGTGCGGCGCGCACCTAGGCCACGTCTTCCCCGACGGCCCGACCCCCACGGGCCTGCGCTACTGCATGAACTCGGCCGCGCTAGCCTGGCAAACCCCATCTGACTAGCGCGCCCCCCCTGGCTTGCCTTCCGCCTTCCCCGACCACCGGCCTGGCCCCTACAGCCGGCACGATAATCCCATCTGCTATGCAACAAGCCCCCTCCCCCTACCCCCATCCCGCCACCGCCGAGGCCCTGCACGCCACCTTGCAGCAGTGCTTCGCCCCCCAGCTGCTGGAAGTGCTCGACGAGAGCGCCGCCCACGCCGGCCATGCCGGAGCCAACGCGCATGGCTTTGGCAGCCACTTCCGAGTCCGCATTGCATCCGAGCGCTTCCAGGGCCTGAGCCGCGTGGCTGCGCACCGGCTTGTGTATGATGCGCTTCGTCCCTATATAGATGCTGGCTTGCACGCGCTGGCGATCGAAATCCGACGCTAGTTTTTTCGCTCCAACCCCCTACCTTCGCTCCATGAAACTCCTGCTCACCGCCGTGGCCTTGGCCGCCACCCTCGCCCTGCCCGCTTACGCGCAAAACCTGGCCATCGTCAACGGCAAGCCAGTGCCCACGGCGCGCCTGGACACACTGGTGCAACAAGCCGAGCGCGGCGGCCGCCCCGTCGATGACGCCATGCGCGCCCAGTTGCGCGAAGAAGCCATCATGCGCGAGATTTTTGCGCAAGAAGCCGAACGCCGTGGCCTGCGCGCCAGCCCCGAGTTCCGCGCCCAAGTCCAACTGGCCTCGCAAACCATCCTGATCCGCGAGCTGTTCGCCGACTTCCAGCGCAAGAACCCGGTCACCGCCGCCCAAGTGCAAGCCGAATACGACAAATTCGTCGCTGCCAACCAGGGCCAGGAATTCCGCGTGCGCCACATCCTGGTCGAGACCGAGGCCGAAGCCACCGCCCTCTTGGCCCAGATCCGCGCCGGCGGCAACTTTGAGGAACTGGCGCGCACCCGCTCGCGCGACCCCGGCTCCGCCCCCCAAGGCGGCGACCTCGACTGGGCCGGTGCCGACGTGTTCGTGCCCGAGTTCTCGCAAGCCATGGTCAAGCTCGGCAAAGGCCAACTCAGCCCCGAGCCGGTGCGCAGCCAGTTTGGCTGGCACATCATTCGCGTCGATGACGTGCGCCGCGCCCAACTGCCGCCGCTGGAACAGTTGCGCCCACAGATCGAGCAAAACCTGATGCAGCAGCGCCTGATGGCGTTCCAAGAAGAGCTGCGCGGCCGGGCGCGGATTCGCTAAGGCGCGCACGCACCGCGCCTGCCAAGGGCTGAGGCTGTGCGCGCCGGGGGCTGTGGGCCGATTTCTGGCCGCGAAGCGGACGGCATGAGGCACGCGGCCCCCGGCGCGCACAGCCGCCCAGTTGCTGTGGGCCGATTTCTGGCCGCGAAGCAAAACGGCATGAGGCCCGCGGCCTCCGGGCGCCCAGCCGCCCTAAACTCAATTCAACAGCCTGGCTGCAAATCGAGTTCGCGCCGGTTTTCGTAATTGCCTTGCTGCACCGCTTCTTTGCTGGCAGCGGTGCACAGCTCAATCGATGCAGGCCCTAGAGCGCGTGCAAACACCTTGTGCCCCGGCACATCACCGGCCAGATGAATCGGGCGCTTAAACAGCTCCTGATGCCCTTCCGGCAAAGCCCCCGTTAGCGCCAGCGGGGATTGGGTGATATACACATTCAAAATCCGCTCGCGGGGTGCTCCGATTTCGTGCCACTCGCCGTATTTCACGCCCTGGGTCAAGCCAAGCACAAACTTACCCTGCCGCACCCGGCCGACATAGAACGCAAACGGGGCTTCGTTGCCCGCCACATGCCGAGCATGGTCCACCACTTTGAGCGCGCCACCTGGCCCGAGCCGCAACAAGCCCAGCGCCACACCGGTTTTGCCAGTGGGCCGATAGACGTCATGGTCGTCGCTGGGCAGCGGGGCATAAGCGATGATTTCCAGGCCATCGGCAGCCAGCCCAAGCACCCGGTCGGAGCGCAGCGGCTCCGGCGTGGGCTCGGCTTCGCTGCGTGGCACCTGAATCCCAAAGCGGCGCAACACCAGCGGCGATCGGCTGGCGTTACCCGCCAGCAGCACATGCACTTTTTGCGGCCGTTCGCTGGCAAAAGCCTGTTGCAGGGCGACGTAAAACTTTTGCACCCCTTCGTCTATGCGCTGTGTCAAATACTCGAGCAAGGCACTGGTCGGGACGGCCAACTCACAACCCACTTTCTTGCCCTCCCGGTTGATCAGTTCAATTTTCTCCACACCGCTGCCCGCACCGGCCAATTGCCCTGTTTCCCAGAGCGGGCGCAACCGCGCCATCAGCATCAGGGTATTGGTGTTGGCGGCTCCGGTTTGATCCAGGAACAGTTCGCTGCCGGCAAAATCATCGGCATCCAGTGGGCGGCTGAAAACAATTTTGTTTTTTCGGCACACTTCCAGGTTGTGCAACATGGTCCGGTAGGCCATATTTTCAAGCAGATTCTCCCCCCCCAGAAACTTGTCGCCGGCCGCTCCGCAGCGCTCAAACACGGCTTCGTATCCGGCATCTTCTTCCTGGGAATCGGGCAGGCGGTAGAAACCGAAATCAAAATCGGTGGTGCCGCCACCAAAATCAAACACGGCATAAGCCACGCCACCGCCCGGCCCTGGCTCGATGCCAAACGCAGGCAGTGCAATGGCTGCATAAGCGGCCGGTTCGGTGGCGCGCTCTTCGAGTGTGAAGTCGTTGAACTCTGCCTGATCGACCAGGGTAGAGGGCAAGCTGCGCTGCAAACCGCGACGGAACGCCGCCAAAATGCCCGCCTTGACGCTCTGCGGATAATCCACCGGGAAAGCCATGCAGTAGCGCAAAAACAACCCGCGTCCACGCCAATTGATGCTCATCCCCAAAAACCAAGCGTAGAGCTCCAGCGGATCAAACGGGTCGGACTTGCCCACGAGCAGTGGCTGCCCCTTGACCGGGTTGCGCGGCGGCAGCGGGCGCAACTCGTATTCTTGTTGATTGACCTGATCGCTCAACAACAGGCGCTGCTCCCATGCCTGGCGCAATGCCCATTGCTTGAGCTTGCCCAGAATGCTGGCCACCACCACCGGATTGGTTTCGTTGTGGCGCCAATTGTGCAGCGCCTCGTGCGAACAACGCACTTGATCCCAGCGCACATCGGGGCGGTAAGTGCGCTCCTGCCAGGCCGCCAGCATGGCCGGAAAATCGATGAACTCCAGCACGGCCGGGTTCTCGTAATGCGCGGCCTGCGGTTTTTCAAAAAAATCCTTGACCCCGATGCGCATGAGTTTGGAGCGTCCGTTGTCGTCCCAAGCCACCACCGTGCTGCTGGTGCCAAAATCAATCGCCACATAGCTCTGCCGCACATCCTGCACCGGATTGCGCGCCCGAATACCAAAGGCTGCCAGTTGTTCCGGCGTCTGGCCCCAAGCCTCCCACATTCCTTTGCTCTGGTCGCTAAACTGCGTCACATCGAGCATAGGCAAGCGGCAGGCCTGGTAATCGATAGCAGCCAGCCAGGACTTCAAATCATCGGCTCCGGGGCTGCGTACGCTGGTGAGCAAAGCGTTGTGTTTTTTATCATCCAGCGTCCAGCCATGCTGCAAAGCCAGGTCGAGCAAGGAAATTGCACCGGGATCAGGCAACTGGCAACACAGGATGACGCAACCAGAAGCAGACGGATAAATACCGAAACTGCCCGCATTCAAATCATAACTACCGCCTTCGCAAAGCCAGTACTGCTGCTCATATAGACGGTAATTCTGCCCACGGCGCATCGGATTGCCCGTGCCCTGTGCGAAGTGCGTGAGTTCATCGGGTTGGGGCAAGCGCCAAATACCGAGATTGGCTCCACGCCAAGGGCCGACCAGGGCTTTGCCTTCTTCAAGTTTGCAGACCACAAACTTGTTGTCGCGCTCGGGAACCGCCCACAACAGGCTGGCGGCCGCTTCATAAATCAGGGCCACTCCGTCGGCACCCCGCAAACAGTGAAAAGTGCGCGTGGCCAACTGAGCGGCCATGGTCTGGCGCATGGCTTTGCGGTAATTCAGCAACAAATCATCCGGTGCCCAGGCAGACGCCGGAGGGGCCATTGCATTGACGCTGCTCGAATGGGTATCCATAGGTGTGTGGTGTGAGTTCAAAAAATCGCTGGTCACAGTGGCTTAAGTTTGCACAAGCGGCAGTTTTTGCACTTCAGCCCCGGCATTGCGCAGCCCCGGCAACCACAGCGCACGCACGGTCTCGCCACTTGGGGTGGCGCGCTGCATACGGCGGTAATCGTAATCTGCACCTACTTGGCACTCCAGCAAGGTCGCCTGCCGGTCTTGCCAGCGCAAATTGTGCAGCGCCAGGGCTCCTTGCAGCAGGTTCAGTTCGGTGGTGCTGACCGGGCGTTGCTGGGTTTTGCAGCGCAAAGCCAGGGTTTCCCACAACTCCAGCACCACGTCCCACTGTGCAGCGCGGGCGATCAGGCGCACCAACTGGCGGCCCTCGCTTTCGGGCTCGGCCGACAACCACTCCCCGGCCAGCTTGCTATCGGTGCGCAAAGCTTGCAACAAACCCAACTCCGCGCCCACTTGCTGGCGCAAAGGGTCGGCAGGTGGGGCAGCGGGTGCAGCCAAGACTGGAATCGCTGCCTGCCCTGGGGCCTGGGCGCTGGCCCCTGGGCTGGCCTCCACGGCTTCAGCCTGTGGGGTGGCCACAGCGGTCAAGCTGCGCACCAGTTGCTGCAGCATCGGGTCGTGGCGCAGCAGCAGCAGCAAATCGGGCACGGTGAGTTTTTCTAGGCGCCAGCTTGAAACCGCTTCTGCCGCGTTGGCCTGCAACTCCTTGAGTCGCTTGCGCTGCACCTCATCGGTCGGCTCCATCACACCGCTCCCAACCAGGCCCGCATTTCGGGGCGCAAATCCAGCCGGTGCGGCAGTTGCCGACAAAACTCGCGCAAGCGCTCACTTTCGCTGGCAGGCAAGCGCCGCAACCGGGTTTGCAGCGTCAACAAGGTGTCTGCACTCGGCTCTGGCCAAGGGGATGTGATACTGGGCAACTGCAAGCGCCCCGCCAACAAGGCCAAATCGTGCGGCGCGATGCTGACAAAAGGATTGCGATAAATGGCCGGCAAGTAACTAATGAGCTGCTCCATGCTGGGCAACTGCATCGCCACCATTTGCGCCAAGATGGCCGCACGCTCTGCCTCGAGCTGTCGGCGCTCGGCCCGCAGTGGCTTGATGGCGATCTCGTCGCTTGGCAGCTCCGCTGCGGGCTTGGCCGGCGGCTGAGCCGTGTTGCGCTCCAGGCTGCTCTCGAGCACCGGCAGCAGATGCTGCGTCAGCCAATCGTCGCAGGGCAGCGCTGCAGTGGGGGCTTGACCAGATAGCCTGGCAGCCCGGTCGCGCAAGGGCTCCCAGCGCAATATCTGCCAGCGCGTGCAACCCAATTCGGCCAGTTTGGGCACCACCTCGCCCAACTGCAACAGGGTGGGTGCGGTGTAGAGCAGATGCAACTCGAAGTCTTGCAAACCGTTGGCGCGGGCTTCGCGCTGGTTCAGATCGTCGATGGCGTCGTTCAAACTGGTGCGGGTCGTCAAGGGGTACCAATCCTCGCCCAGCACACTGGAGCGCCACCAGCGCAGCGTGGCCGTGCGGGCAAAACATCCGACCTTGCGATCTAGCAACAGCAGTACGCGCAAATCGTGTGTTTCCATGTGGTTGTGTGCCCAAGGGAGGTTGAAGAACGCCCGGCAGCCAGCGCCAAGCCCACCCGGATTATGACAAACAGCCACCCGGCCAGCCTGACATGCCAAAACACCCACCTCTGTCTGGGCGCAGCGCGGCTTGGTCGAACTGCTTGGCCTGCTGCTTGGCCTGCTTGGCCTGCTTGGCCTGCTTGGCGTGCCGCACACGATTGAGGACGCGACACACCCCGCCCTAGCCCCACTCCCGCCAAGCCCGCTGCGCTGCCCGGTGCCCAGCGTCGGGATACGGCAGATCAGCCCAAGCGCCCGCTGGCCACTTCGGACTCGGCGGCGGGCTGCATTCGGCCAGCCCGACCAAGCGCAGCCCGGCGCGCTGCTGCAGCGCCTGCGCCAGTTGCGCCTGCCCCGGGGCATGGACGAGTTGCAGGCGCTGCACACCCACTGCGTCGCACAGCGCCAGCAAAATGGCGGCGTGGCGCTCCAGCGTGTGCCAGGCGGCTTGCTTGGGTTTGTCGCTCTGGCCAAAACCGATCAAGTCCGGCACCAGCCAGCGCTGGCCGCTGCTGCGGCTGTGCTCCAGCCAGCCAGCCCACTGCGGCCACCAGTCACCTGGGCCGTGCAGCAGCAGTGTCGCGGATGCGGATGCGGATGCGGATGCGGATGCGGCTTGCGGCTCTGCAGCAATATCCAGCGCGTGCAAGCGCAAGCCCTCAAGCTCGGGCCAGTCGTGCCAAGTGCGGCTGTGCGCCTGCCAGTGCGGGAACGCCTGCCACAAGGGCTCGAAAGCCGCCGCCGGGGTGCGCAGGGCGTCGGGCCGCAAGGGCGTGTGGACGCGCTTGGCCGCTAGGCGGCGCTGGGCGAAAAAATCCTCCAGCAAGGCCGCGCACTCCTGTGCCCGCACCCCGCCTTGAACCTCGGTTTGGTGATTCAGCGCCGGGTAGGCAAACAAATCCAGCACCGACCCCGCCGCCCCGCTCTTGGGCTCGCGCGCCCCATAGACCACGCGCCGCACACGGCTGTGCAAGGCGGCCTGGGCGCACATCGGGCAGGGCTCTAGGGTGACGTAAAGCTCGCAGCCGTCGAGGCGGTAGTTTTGCAGCGCCTGCGCCGCCTGGCGCAACACCAGCATTTCGGCGTGCGCGCTCGGGTCGTGCAGGCCGATGGGCCGGTTGTGCGCCGCCGCCAGCACGCACGCAACAGGATGGAACTGCTCTGGCCTGCTTTGCTCTGTAACGCCCTGCTCTGGCCCGCGCTGCACCAGCACCGCCCCCACTGGCACCTCGCCCGCTGCGGCCCCCAGCCGGGCCTGCTCCAGCGCCAGCCCCATGAAGTATGCGTCGTCGCTGGGTTGCATGGCTCAGGGGCCGGCTTGCTCGCTCAAGGCTTGCGCAACCGAAGCTGGTGTCGGCGTGGGCGTGGGCGTGGGCGTGGGCGTGGGCGTGGGCGTGGGCGTCGGCGTGGGCATGCGCAGCGCCTGCAGCAACAGCGCCCCCAGCAGCCCCCCGGCCACCTGCGCCGCCACCAAGGCCGGGAAAGAGGCCGGCGCCACCCCGGCAAAGCTGTCGCTGAACATGCGCCCAAAGGTAGCCGCCGGATTGGCCAATGAAGTCGAGGCCGTGAACCACATCGCCGCCCCGATGTAGGCCGCCACCAGCGCCGGGGCCGTGCGCGCGCAACTGCGCCCGATCACAAACACCAGCCCGGCCGTGGCCAGCACCTCGGCCAGCCACAGCGGCGGCCCGCTGCGCACCTGCTGCGCCAGTTCCAGCGGCGCGTGCCCAAACATCAAATTCGCCAGCAGCACCCCCGCCAGCGCCCCGGCCAGTTGCGCCCCCACGTAGCCCAAGCGCGCGCTCCAAGGCAGGCCGTTGGCGGCACCAAACACGGCCGTCACCACCGGGTTGAAATGCGCGCCGCTGATCGGCCCCAGGGTTTGAATCAGCACAAACAGGATGAACACCGTGGCCACGGTGTTGGCCAGCAGCATCAGCGCCACGTTGCCATCGGCCAAATGCTGCGCCATGATGCCCGAGCCCACCACGGTGCAGACCAGCAGCAGCGTGCCCACGAATTCGGCCAGCAGGCGCTGCGCCAGCGCGGGCTGCAGCGGCTCTGGCATAGCTTGCGCGCTCATGCTTGGGCCAGCCGACGCGCGATTTGCGCCAGCCGCTGGCCGTTTGATTCGGGTTCGGTGATCCCGCAGGCGGCAAGGTCGGCGCTCGCAGCAAGCAAAGCTTCAAGGCGGCTGCGTATGGCTTGCAGGGTGCTGCGAAAACGCTGCAGGCGCTGCTCCGGGCTTGCTTCACCTTCCACTTCGGACGGATCCGCATAAGCCCAATGCGCCGTGGCCGGATGCCCGGGCCAGATCGGGCAGACCTCGCCCGCGGCGTTGTCGCACACGGTGATGATCAGGTCCACGGGCGGCGCATCCGGGCCGGCAAATTCATCCCAGTTTTTGCTGCGCAAACCCGCTGTGGCTATGCCGGCCTCTTGCAAGGCGGCCAGCGCCAGCGCATGGGGCTGCTGCCCCGGCCGCGGGCTGCTGCCGGCCGAAAAGGCCCGCCAGCGCCCCTGCCCCAAGTGGTTCAGGCAGGCTTCGGCCAAGATGCTGCGTGCCGAGTTGTGGGTGCACAAAAACAGCACCCGAATGGGGCGGGGATCAGTCATGTTGAGGCTCCAGATGTGGTTCCAGCAGGTTGCAAAGCAGGGACGGCGGGCTCAGGCAGCTCTGCCCTTGGCAGCAGTGCTCGGTCAGATAAGCCAGCAGCGCATTCATGCGCTCGAGCGCGGCCCGGTAGTGGATGTGGCGCCCACTGCGCTGCGCCAGCACCAGGCCGGTGTGCATCAGTTCCTTGAGGTGAAACGAGAGCGTGGCCGCCGGCAAGCCCAGGCTTTGCGCCAGCGCACCGGGCGTCAGGCCCTCCGCACCCGCCACCACCAAGGCGCGAAAGACGCGCAGCCGCACCGGGTGCGCCAGGGCGGCAAAACAGGAGGCGGCTTGGGAGTCTTCCATAATTCGATGATTGTCGAATTGTAGCAAGGTTGGAGCACGCTATTCAAGCCGTTCAAGCCATGCGCCGTTCTGGCGCAGCCTACAATCCCCGCCATGAGCGCCCCCTACCGCCTCACCGCGAGCACCGGAATCGACCCTGGCGACCGCCCTTACCAGCAGGATCGGCTCTGCTTGCTGCCGCACGGGCGCGTCAAGGGCTGTGTGCTGGGCGTGATCGCCGACGGCATGGGCGGGCTCTCGGGCGGGAGCCTGGCGGCCGAGCAAGTCATGCTGACGGCGCAGCAGTTGTTCGAGCGCTTCGACCCGGCCAGCGAGGCTGCGGCTGAGTTCTTGCAGCAGTTGGCGCAGGAGGCCAATGGGGTGATCCGGCTCACTGCGGTGGCCTCGGAGCAGGAGCCGCACAGCACCCTGGCGGCCTTTTTGCTTATGCCCGGCGGCACCTGCCATTTCGCCCACGTGGGCGATTCGCGCCTCTACCACGTGCGTGGCAGCGAGCTGCTGCACCGCAGCCGGGACCATTCGCTGCTGCAAAGCCTGCTCGATCGCGGTGAGCTCAGCGCCGAACAAGCCCGATCGGACCCGCGCGGCAACCTGCTGCAGCAGTGCCTGGGCACCGACCCACCGCCCTTGCTGGCGCTGCATCAAACCCCGCCCCTGCAAGCTGGCGACAGCCTGCTGGCCTGCAGCGATGGCCTGTGGCAGCACCTGCACGATGCCGAAATCGCTGCGGTGCTGCATAGGCACAGCGCCCGCACGGCCTGCGAAATGCTGCTGCGCGAGGCGCGCCGCCGCGCCCACGGCACCGGCGACAACCTGAGCCTGATCGTGCTCAAGCTCGAACCCAGCCCTTGATCAACCGGCCTGGGGCATATTCACCGGTTCCGACTCCAGCAGGTAGATACCCAGCCGCCCTTGCTTGGCGTGGTGTTTGGCGGTCGCGGCTGCGTTGGCCACGCTCTCGGCGCTGTCATACATTGCGGGTGCCACCGGCACCACCCCCAGGCTGACCGTGGTGCAGGTGTGGAAACAGCGCTGCCCGCTGCGGTCTTCGGCGTAAATGCCGCCCGCTTTCTGGTCGGCCGGGTCGAACAGCGTGATCGCCTTGTGGTTAAAACTTTGCACCGCGCGCTCCAGCCGATCCTTCCAGTCCGGGCTTTGCAGCAGCAGCACGAAATCGTCGCCGCCCACGTGGCCGATGAAATCGCGCCGCGGGTCGCACACCGCTTGCAAACACTCGGCTTGCAGGCGAATCATGGCGTCGCCACGCCAGTAGCCGTAGTGGTCGTTAAAGGCTTTGAACTGGTTTAGGTCGGCGTAGCAAGCCACGAAGGCTTGCTGGTTGTCGAGCAGGCGCTGGATGTGCAAGGTGATCGGGATGTTGCCGGGCAAAAAAGTGAGCGGGTTGGCGTGCCGCGCCGCCTCGATGCGCGCCTCGGTCACCATGCGCACCAGATCGGCCCCAGTGCCTAGGCCGCAGTACAGCCCGCCTTCGGTGATGATGAAGCCTTCGCTCAGGTAGTGTTGATCGGATGAGGTCAGGATCTCGGTCAGGTTCTCGATCGGGGTGTGGATATCGACCAGCAGCGGCTTGAGGTTGGCGTGCAGGCGACACGGGCGGCGGCCGTAAATGTCGCGGAAAAACACCTGCAGGTGCAAGTCCTGCACCGTTTTGCGGCTGATCAACCCCACTGGGCGCTCGTGCTCCACCAGGGCAATGGCGTGCAGCCCCTGGTGGCGCTTGAACAGCACGGTGGCCTGCTCGTGGGTCGAGTGCGCCTCCAGCGTCGGGGCTTCGATCAGCAGGGCGCGCGCCGTCAGGCCGCGGTTGCTGGCCTGCTTTTGCTGTGGCAGCACCGCAATCTGGCGCTCGCTCAGCATCCGCTGGGCTTGCGCCAGGGGCTGCGCCACCGCCTCGGCTTGCGGCCGCCCCAGAAAATAACCCTGCACGTAGGGTATGCCGATGTCGCGCAGCAGCTCCAGCTCCTCGGCGCTCTCCACCCCTTCGGCCACCAGGTGCGCCCCAAAAACCTCGGCCAAATGGCCCAGGGCCTGCAAGGTTTGCAGTTTGTGGCTGTGGTGTTGCACCTCGTGTACAAAGTAGCGGTCGATTTTTACATACTCCGGGTGCAGCTCGGACCACAGACGCAAGCTGGTGTGCCCGTCGCCAAAATCGTCCAGCGCCAGCGCGGCACCGTGGCGGCGCAGCCGCTCTGCCAGCGGCAGAATGGGGGCGATGTCCTGCACTTGTTCGTGCTCAGTTAATTCCAGCACGATCGACGCCAGTGATACCCCCATGGCCAAGGCGTGATCGAGCAGGCGCGTCATCTGCTCGCGCTCGGCCGCCTGCAACAGCGCGGCGGCGCTGATATTGAGAAACAACTTGCCCACGCAAGCGCCTTGGCTCCAGTGGCGCAGGGCCTGGAACAGGCACTCCAACTCGAGCTCGATGCCGAGCTGTTCTTTCCGGGCTGCTGCAAACAAGGCCGCTGGCGTGCGCCAAGGGCATGCAGCCGGGGTGCGCACCAGGGCTTCGTGGGCGTACACCTGCGCGCCGGCCAGTGCGACGATGGGCTGAAAATGCGTCAGCAAAGCACCCTGCTCGATCAATTCGCGGACCGAGGAAATCTCGCCATAGCCCGCTATTGCGGAGTTTTCAAAGCTGCCACGCATACGCCTCCAAACCGACCCAAAATAGGCCAAGTGAGAAAAACGATACTACACCAAGAGCGTGACAGCTTGATGAAAGCCCGCCGCTTTTGACTGGCACGGCAAAACCCAAAGCTGCCGCGCGCAGTGGGCAGGCTAGGTCGTGGCGATGGAATTCAGGCGGTGGCGCGCCCGGCCCGCCCGACGCGCAGCAAAGCCCAGGCCAGCGCCAGACCCAGCAGGGTCATGGCGCAAAACACCAGGAAAGACCAGTTGGCGATCGTCAGGCCCAGGAAGGTCCAGTCCACCTTGGCGCAATCACCGCTGCCGCTAAACAGCATGGGCAGCAAGCGCTCCAGCGGAAAGCTGGCGATCATGCCGTAAAAGTCGCGCCCACAGGTCACGAACTCGGGCGGGTACCACTGCAACCAGCTCTGGCGCGCGGCGGTGAAGGCCCCAAAGCCGGCCAACAGAGCGATCAACAGCGCGCCGCCCAGGTGCACCGCGCGCTGCGGCAAGGCAGCAGCCAGCAGCGCCACCAGGCCCACGCCCAGCAGGGCGTAGCGCTGCACCACGCACATGGGGCAGGGTTGCAAGCCCACCACGTGCTGCAAATACGCGCCGTAGGCAAACATGCCCGCGCACACCAGCGCCAGCAGCAGCAGCCAGCGCCGCGGGTGTTGTGCCAAAAGCTCAAAGAAACCGGTCATGGGCGCTAGTGTAGTGTTGCACGCTGTGCAGCACTTAAGAAAAACGATGGATTTGTTGTCCTGGCTAGGCGCAAACCGCAGCGATACCTGTAGGTATCGCGAGGCCGAGCCCGTACACGGGCAGCCCCTGCGGGCTGCCCGTGCCTGGCGAGGGGCTGGGCCTGTGGCCCAGCGCGGCCTGCAAGGCTTGCAACAACGCCAGGGCGGCAAAGACGCGGTTTTATGTGCTGCATAGCGTGCAACACTGCACCAGGATAGCGCATCAGCTCTCGACGAAGGCGCGCTCGATCACATAGTCGCCTGGCGTGGTCGTGTTTCCTTCGACGAAGTGGCGCTGCTCCATCATGCGCTTGAGGTCGCGCAGCATTTCGGGGCTGCCGCAGATCATGACCCGGTCTTGCGCCGGGTCCAGCGCGGGCAGGCCGAGGTCGGCGGCGAGCTTGCCGTTTTCTATCAGGTCGGTGACGCGGCCGCGGTTGATGAAGGGCTCGCGCGTCACGGTCGGGTAGTAGCGCAGTTGCTGGCGCACCATTTCGCCCAGAAACTCGTGTCGCGGCAGATCCACCGTGAGGTAGTCGTAGTACGCCAGTTCCTTGACTTCGCGCACCCCGTGCACCAGCACCACCTGCTCGAACTTTTCGTAGGTGGCCGGGTCGCGGACGATGCTCATCCAAGGTGCCAGCCCGGTGCCGGTGCCCAGCAGGTACAGGCGCTTGCCCGGCAGCAGGTAGTCGATCAGCAGGGTGCCGGTGGGCTTGCGCCCGACCACGATGGTGTCGCCGGGCTGGATGTGCTGCAAGCGGCTGGTGAGCGGGCCGTCGGGCACCTTGATGCTGAGGAACTCCAGGTGCTCTTCGTAATTGGCGCTGGCGATGCTGTAGGCGCGCAGCAAGGGCTTGCCGCCCTCGGTGCGCAGCCCGATCATGGTGAAGTGGCCGTTGGAAAAGCGCAGGGAGGGGTCGCGCGTGGTGGTGAAACTGAACAGCCGGTCGGTCCAGTGGTGAACGGTGAGTACCCGCTCGTCGTTGAATGCGCTCATTAATTGGGGTATTTGGCGGAGTGAGAGGGATTCGAACCCTCGATGCGGCTCTACACCGCATACTCCCTTAGCAGGGGAGCACCTTCGGCCTCTCGGTCATCACTCCAGAACTTCTGATTATGCCCGAAATCGGTTCGATTTTGGGCACGCATTGAGCAAAAGCCTCAGCCCAAGGCCAAGTTGTCGGCGGGTTGATCGAGGTCGAACTCGCGGTGCAGGGCGCGCACGGCCAGCTCCATGTATTTTTCGTCGATCACCACCGAGGTTTTGATCTCGGAGGTGCTGATCATCTGGATGTTGATGCCCTCTTGGCTCAGGCAGCGAAACATGCGGCTGGCCACGCCCACGTGGCTGCGCATGCCGATGCCGACGATGCTGACCTTGCAAATGCGCGCATCGCCCAGCACCTCGGCCGCGCCCAGTGCGGGCACAACCTGGCTGCGCAGCAGCTCCATCGTTTTGGGGTAGTCGTTGCGGTGCACGGTGAAGCTGAAGTCGGTCTTGCCTTCTTTGCTGATGTTTTGGATGATCACATCGACTTCCACGTTGGCCTCGGCCACCGCACCCAAAATCTGGTAGGCGATGCCGGGCCGATCGGGTACCCCGAGCACGGTGATTTTGGCTTCGTCGCGGTTGAAGGCGATGCCGGAGACGACGGCTTGTTCCATGGTTTGCTCATCCTCAAAAGTGATCAGGGTGCCCGACTGGGCTTCTTCGTTCAGGGCGATGTCCCAGGGCGTGAAGCTCGAGAGCACGCGAATGGGCATGCGGTATTTGCCGGCAAACTCGACTGAGCGAATTTGCAGCACCTTGGAGCCCAAACTGGCCATTTCCAGCATTTCCTCGAAGCTCACGCGCGGCAGGCGGCGCGCCTCGGGCACCACGCGCGGGTCGGTGGTATAGACCCCATCGACGTCGGTGTAGATCAGGCATTCGAGCGCGCCGATGGCCGCCGCCACCGCCACCGCCGAGGTGTCGGAGCCGCCGCGGCCCAGGGTGGTGATGTGGCCCTGCGCATCGACGCCCTGAAAGCCGGTGATGATGACCACCTTGCCGGCCGCCAAGTCGGCTTGGATGCGCTCTTTTTCGATGGATTCGATGCGCGCCTTGGTGTAGGCGCTGTTGGTGCGGATCGGCACCTGCCAGCCGCAGTAGCTCACCGCCTGCAACCCTTCGGCTTGCAAGGCAATGGCCAGCAGCGCCGAGGAGGCCTGCTCGCCGGTGGCGGCGAGCTGGTCGAGCTCGCGCTCGGTAGCACTACCGGGCTGCGCCGGAGCCAGCTCTTTGGCCAGTGCCAGCAAGCGGTTGGTCTCGCCGCTCATGGCGCTGGGCACTACCACCATCTGGTGCCCGGCGCGCTGCCATTTGGCGACGCGTTTGGCGACGTTGCGGATGCGCTCGGTCGAGCCCATGCTGGTGCCGCCGTATTTGTGAACGATGAGTGCCATGAGAGGTGCTTGTGTAAGGCCGCGCAGCGCAGCGCAGACTGCCATCGAGGGCCAGTGAAACAAAAGTGGAATTATAAACAGCGACTCTGGCTCAGCCTTGGCTTGCGCCACCAGCGCTGCCCGCTGCCAGTCGCTGCATCTAGCCGTTGCAGCCCGTTGTAAAGCGGGCACCGCCCACCTAGGCCGCCGCCGCGCCCAGATAGTGCAGGTGCGCACCGCGCCGCCGCACCCGCCCCTGCCCCACCTTGAGATCGATCTGGTGTCCCCTGGTGCGGCAGGCGGCCACCTGGTGCAGCAGTTGCTGCAGTTGCGCCGCGCTGGCCTGGGTGCCGTGCTGGCTGCGCAGCCAGTGGCGCAACAGGTTGGCTTGGCGGTCGGGGTTCAGGGCCTGCAAGGCGGCGATGGCGGGCGGTTTGCCTGCAGCCTGCAAGTCCTGCGCTGCCAGCTCGTCGAGCAGGCGCTGGGCCTGGGCGATCTGGCTGGCGCTGCGCGCCACCGTGTGCAGGCTGGCGGGAAAGTGCTGCAGCAGCGCGGGCAGCAGGTGCGCGCGAATGCGGTTGCGGGTGTAGCGCGTGTCTTGGTTGCTGGGGTCTTGCTGGTAGGGCACGGCGTGGGCATCGAGCCACTGGCGCAGCGCCGCGCCGTCTTGGCCCAGCAAGGGTCGGCCAAAGCAGACCCCGTGGCGCCGCATGGCCTCGGGCATGGCCGCCAGCCCCGGCAGCCCGGCGCCGCGGCTGAGCGCCAGCAGCAGGGTTTCGATCTGGTCTTGCGCCTGCTGGCCCAGCAGCACCCAGGCCGCGCCGTGGGCTTGCGCCAGCCGCGCCAGCGCCGCATAGCGCGCTTGGCGCGCCGCCTCTTCCGGGCTTTGGCCGCGCGCAGGCCCGGCCTGCACCCGCTCGATGCGCAGCGGCAGCCCGAGTTGATCGCAGCAGCGCTGCGCGTGCTCGGCAAAGCCTTCGGCGGCCGGCTGCAAACCGTGGTGAATATGAAAAGCCTGCACCCGGCCCGGCCAGAGCGCGTGCGCGGCCAGCAGCAGCGCGGTGGAATCGGCCCCGCCGCTGTAGGCCACGGCCCAAGGCTGGGGGGCGGCCTGCGCTTGCGCGGGCAAGCCGTGGCGCTGCGCCCAGGCGCGCAGGCTGGCCAATCCGGCGGGCGGTGCAGGCGGTGGCAGTGGCGCGCTCATGCCCGCACCAGCAACCGGATTGGGGGCTGGAGCTGGATCGGTCACGGCCTCAGGCCAAGCGGCTGGGGCTGCTGGGGCTGCCGGGGCTGCTGCGGGGGCTGCGGCTGCGCACGCTGCTGGCGCTGTCGGGCTTGGTGTCGGTGTAGCGGCCGTAGCTGTTGAGGCGGGCGTGGCGCTGCTCCAGCAGCTCGGCGGGCTTGAGGTCGGCCACTTGGCGCCAGGCGTCGGTGAGTGCGCGCTTGAGGAACACCGCCATCTGCTTGGGGTCGCGGTGCGCGCCGCCCACGGGCTCGTTGACGATCTTGTCCACCAGCCCGAGCGCCTTGAGGCGGTGCGCGGTGATGCCCAGCGCTTCGGCGGCGTCGCTGGCGCGCTCACTGGTTTTCCACAGAATCGAGGCGCAGCCCTCGGGGCTGATGACCGAATAGACCGCGTACTGCAGCATAAGCACCTGATCGGCCACGGCGATGCCCAGCGCACCGCCCGAGCCGCCTTCGCCGATGATGGTGCTGATGATCGGCACTTCGAGCTGCGCCATCTCGTAGATGTTGCGCCCTATGGCTTCGGACTGGCTGCGCTCCTCGGCGTCGATGCCGGGAAAGGCACCGGGGGTGTCAACAAAGGTGAACACCGGCAGCCTAAACTTCTCGGCCAGCTTCATCAGGCGCAGCGCCTTGCGGTAGCCCTCGGGGCGCGTCATGCCGAAGTTGCGCAGCGTGCGCTCGCGCGTGTCGCGGCCCTTTTGCTGGCCCAGCACCATGCAGGGCTGGCCGTTGAAGCGCGCCAGCCCGCCGACAATGCTCTGGTCGTCGGCAAAGTGGCGGTCGCCGTGCAGCTCAACGAAGTGCGTAAAAATCTCGCGCACGTAGTCGAGCGTGTAGGGGCGCTCGCTGTGGCGGGCGATCTTGGTCACCTGCCAGGGCGTGAGGTTGGTGTAGAGGTCTTTGGTGAGTTGCAGGCTTTTTTTGCTGAGCTGCTCGATCTCTTGCGAGATATCGACCGCCGATTCGCTCTGCACGTAGCGCAGCTCTTCGATTTTGCTTTCCAGCTCGGCAATCGGCTGCTCGAAGTCGAGGAAATTTTTTTTGGCCAAGATCGGGCTCCTGGGTCGGTGAGGGGAAAAAAACCTTGCGGGCCGTGGGGCGCAGCGCGTACGCGGGCCTTCAATACGCCACTGGCAGCGGGTCCAGCGAGCGCCAAATATACCAAGTCGCCACGCTGCAATAGGGGCCCCAAGGGGCGGCGACTTCGCGCGCGTCGCTGCGGCTGACCGGCTCGCCGGAAAAATAACTCTGGCTGATGCCGCGGATCAGGCCCACGTCGTCGAGTGGCAGCACGTTGGGGCGCAGCAGGTGAAAGATGAGGAACATGTCGGCGGTCCAGCGCCCGATGCCGCGTATCGCCACCAGTTGTTTGACTATGGCCTCGTCGTCCATGTGCTGCCATTCATCGGGGCGCATCTGGCCGCTGTCGAAGTGCAAGGCCAAATCGACCAGATACTCGACCTTGCGCGCGCTCAGGCCGGCGGCACGCATTTCATCTACCCGCAGGCGCAGCAAGGCAGAGGGCTCGAACTGCGGCAGCAGCTTTTCGAAGCGCTGCCACACGGCCTGCGCCGCCAGCACCGAAATCTGCTGCCCGATCACGCTGCGCACCAGGGTGACGAAGGGGTCGCCGTGCGACTGCAGGCCCGCGTGTGGGAACTGCGGAATGAGCTTGCACAGCACCCGGTCGCGCTCGCTCAGGTGCGCGCAAGCCTGGGCCCAGTAGGGTGGCAACTGACTAGAAGAAAGCCGGGCGGGTGCAATCTGCTTGGATGCCTGGGGTGGGCTGCTCGGCAGCGCAGCGGCTGGCGGACAAGGGGCAATGGTGGCGCTGCGCCTGGCGCCACGGGGCTTGGCAAGCGCGGCCTGGGTGCTGTTGACCATGGCGCTGTCTGGGCTGGCAGCAGGTGGGCTCAGGGTCTTGGGCACGCGGCGGGTTCCCATCAGGCGCGCACCCAGGTCGTGCCCTGGGCGCTGTCTTGCAGCAGCACGCCCTGGGCCTGCAACTGCTGGCGGATGCGGTCGGCCAGGGCAAAGTCGCGCGCGGCCTTGGCGGCGCTGCGCTCGGCGATCAGGGCCTCGATGGCGCTGGCGGGCAAGCCTTGCGCAGCCTCGGCCGCCCCCACGCCGCCTTGCAAAAAGGCCTGCGGCGCTTGTTGCAGCAGCCCCAAAATGCCACCCAGCGCCCGGAGCAGCTCGGCCAAGGCGGGGCTGCGGCTGCGGTTGACTTCGGTGGCCAGCTCGAACAACAGCGCCACCGCTTCCGGGGTGCCGAAGTCATCGTCCAGCGCCGCCTTGAAGCGCGCCGCGTGCGGCTCAGCCCAGTCGATGGCGGCGTGGGTGGCCGCCGCAGGCAGCGGCACCGCCGCCAGCGCGGTGTAGAGGCGGCGCAGGGCGGCGCGGGCGTCGTCGAGGTGGGCGTCGGAGTAGTTGAGCGCGCTGCGGTAGTGCGCACGCAAAATGAAGAAGCGCAGCGTTTCGGCCTCGTAGCGTTGCAGCACCTCGCGGATGGTGAAAAAATTGCCCAGGCTCTTGGACATTTTTTCCTCATCGACGCGCACGAAACCGTTGTGCATCCAGACCGTGGCCAGCGCTTGGCCGCTGGCCCCTTCGCTCTGGGCGATTTCGTTTTCGTGGTGCGGAAACTGCAAATCGGCCCCGCCGCCGTGGATGTCGAAGGGCTCGCCCAGCAGGGCGCAGCTCATGGCCGAGCACTCGATGTGCCAGCCCGGCCGCCCGGCCCCGTACGGGCTGGGCCACTGGGCTTCGTCGGGCTCGCCGGGCTTGGCTGCTTTCCAGAGCACGAAGTCGAGCGGGTCGCGCTTGTCGTCGGCTACCGCCACGCGCTGGCCAGCGCGCAACTCGTCTAGGCTTTTGCCCGAGAGCTTGCCGTAGCCGGCAAAGGCGCGCACGGCGTAGTTCACGTCGCCGTCGGCGGCGCGGTAGGCCAACCCCTTGCTTTCCAGCCGTTCGATCAGGGCCAGCATCTGCGGCACGTAGTCGGTGGCGCGCGGTTCGTGGGTGGGGCGCTCGATTCCCAGCGCGTCGGCGTCTTGGTGCAGGGCCTCGACCATGCGCTCGGTCAGGGCGCGGATGGTCTCGCCGTTGCGCAGCGCGCGGGCGATGATCTTGTCGTCGATGTCGGTGACGTTGCGCACGTAGCTGACGCGGTAGCCGCTGGCCTTGAGCCAGCGCTGCACCACGTCGAAAGCCAGCATGGAGCGCGCGTGCCCGAGGTGGCACAGGTCATAAACGGTCATGCCGCAGACGTAGAGGCGCACATGGCCGGGCTGCAGCGGCGTGAAGGTTTCGGTGCGGCGCGTGAGCGTGTTGTAGATGCGCAGGGTCATGGGCTAGATACGAATGCGGCGGGCCAGTGGGCCCCAGATCGGGCAAGGCTGGGAACGGACGGCGAGGTGGGTGCAAGGGCTGCGGTGGGCGCTGGATACGAGGCAAGCGAGCGGATGGCGGGCCTGGTTGGGGCGGCGCAGATACAATCGTGCAAGTATATCGGTGCCGCCGCTGCGGCCCGTATTTGAGTCCAAAACCTGCCCTCTGCCCCCCGCCCTCTGCCCTCTGCCCATGCCCCTTGCCCTTCCTGACCGCGTTTGGCGGCCCTTGCAGCCGCAGCATGGCTGGCGGCTCTTGGCCGCAGCAGCCCTGCTGGCTGTGCTGCTCGGGCTGGGCAGTGCGCCTGCCCGGGCCCAAGACGCCCCCTACGATGCGGTGCAGCGCCAGTCCCAGGCGGGTGATTGGTCTGCCGCGCTGGCGCAAGCCGATGCCTGGCTGGCGCAGCACCCGGCCGATGCGCAAATGCGCTTTTTGCGCGCCGTGGTGTTGCAGCGCCAAGGCCAGACCGATGCCGCCCTAGCCGCCTTCACCGCCCTGACGCAAGAGCACCCGGAACTGCCCGAGCCGCACAACAACCTGGCGGTGCTGCACGCCGCGGCCGGTCGGCTGGCCGAAGCCTACGCGGCGCTGCAAACCGCCACCCGCCTCAACCCACACTTTGCCACCGCCTGGCGCAACCTGGGCGATGTGCAGTTGCGCTTGGCGGCCGAGTCCTACCGCCGCGCCCTGCAACACGCGCCGCACGCCCCCGGCCTGGCGCAGCGCCTGCAAGCCCTTGAAGCCTTGCTGGCACCGGCTGCGGTGCGGTAAACCGCCCACTTTCGGCACCCGCCCTACCCTTTTCACCCAGCCCACACCATGCAACGCCGCCAACTCGCCCCCCTGCTGCTCGGCTCCGTCGCGCTGGCCTGCGCCCTCGGGCTGGGCAGCGCCCATGCCCAAGCCCCCGCTGCCGCGCCCGCTGCGGCACCGGCCCCCGCCAGCGCCCCGCGCGTGACGCTGCACACCAACCTGGGCACCATGGTGCTCGAACTCGATCCGGTGCGCGCACCGCTGACGGTGCAAAACTTCCTGCGCTACGTGCGCGAAGGCCACTACAGCGGCACCGTGTTTCACCGCGTGATTCCCGGCTTCATGATCCAGGGCGGTGGCTTCACGGCCGAGATGCAGCAAAAGCCCACCCGGCCCCCGATTGCGCTGGAGTCGCGCAACGGCCTGAGCAATTTGCGCGGCACGGTGGCGATGGCACGCACCAATGTGCCCGATTCGGCCACGGCCCAGTTCTTCATCAACACCGTGGACAACCCCTGGCTGGACCAACCGCGCTCGCCAGACGGGCACGGCTACGCGGTGTTTGGCCGCGTCGTCACCGGCCTGGACGTACTCGACCGCATCCGCGCCGTGCCCACCGGCCGCCAAGGCCCGCACAGCAACGTGCCGCTGCAACCCGTCACCATTCTCAACGCCACTTTGGAGCAATAACCCCATGGCCAACCCGCAAGTTGAACTGCACATCGCCGGACGCGGCGTCATCACGATCGAGCTCGACGCCGAAAAAGCGCCCAAATCGGCCGCCAACTTCCTCGCCTACGTGCGCAGCGGCCACTACGACGGCACCGTGTTTCACCGCGTGATCGACGGCTTCATGATCCAAGGCGGCGGTTTTGCCGTGGGCATGACGCAAAAACCCACCCTCGACACGATCGAAAACGAGGCCAACAACGGCCTGAAAAACAAGCGCTACACGCTGGCGATGGCGCGCACCCAGGCCCCGCATTCGGCCTCGGCGCAGTTCTTCATCAACGTGGCCGACAACGGCTTTCTCGACCACAGCGCGCCCACGGCCCAAGGCTGGGGTTATGCCGTGTTTGGCAAAGTGGTGGCTGGCACCGAGGTGGTCGATGCCCTACGCAGCGTGAAAACCGGGCGCAAGGGCTTTCACGACGACGTGCCCCTAGACGATGTGGTGCTGGAAAAAGCCGTGGAGCTGCAAGCCAGCGCAGCCTAAACGCTCTGTTGCAGCGGGGCCTCCTGCCAATGCAAACCCGCACTGCGCTGCGCCCCGCCCTTTGCATCCGCTGATGCGCTCAACCCTGCGACCATGAACCAAGCCACCGTGCCCACGGCGCACCCGCAGGGCCTGCCCGAACACGACCTCGTCTGCGCCGCCCCAGGCTGGGATCGGGTCGAGTTCATCTCCGACCTGCACCTGCGCCCCGAAGATCCCGCCACCGTGTCCGCCTGGCTGCGCTACCTGGAGCACGGCCGCTTCGACGCCCTGTTCATTTTGGGCGACCTGTTCGAGCTCTGGTTTGGCGACGACATGCTCCAGCGCCCGCCCGAGGCCAGCGGCAGCGAGCTGCTGCAACGCAGCGTGGCCGCGCTGCAAGCGGCCAGTGCGCGCGCCCCGGTCTATCTGATGCACGGCAACCGCGACTTTTTGCTCGGCAGCGCCTTTGCCCAGCACAGCGGCGTGCGCCTGATCACCGACCCCTGCGTGCTCGAATTCGCCAGCCAGCGCTGGCTGCTCAGCCACGGCGACGCCTGGTGCCTAGCAGACCGCAGCTACCAAGCCTTTCGCCAAATGGTGCGCGCACCGGCCTGGCAGCAGGGCTTTTTGGCGCGCCCGCTGCCCGAGCGCGAGGCGCTGGCGCGCATGGCGCGCCACGCCAGCGAGAGCCAAAGAAGCGCCAGCAGCACTGTGGCGGCCACCGCGCCCGACGCCCCCGACTACGGCGACGTGGATGCCGCCACCGCCTGCCAGTGGCTGCGCGCCACCGGCTGCCAGACCCTGATCCACGGCCACACGCACCGCCCCGGCCAGCACGATCTGGGTGCCGGCTTGCAGCGCCTGGTGCTGAGCGACTGGTGCGGCCTAAGCCAGCCACCCCGGCGCGAGGTGCTGCGGCTCGATCGGCAAGGCCAGTTCAGCCGCCTCAGCCCCGAGCAAGCGGCCGCGCCCACACCCGCCGCGCAGGCCCCCGTGCCAGCGGCATGAGCCCGGCCCCGCGCTGGCTGCGCGTGCTGCGCCACAGCCGCTGGGGCCGAACACTCACGCGCTGGTTCGGCGGCGCGCCCCCCATCCCCGCCCCGCTGTGGCGCAAGGTGCTGCAGGCGCAGCCTTTTTTGCATACGCTGGGGCCCGCCGAACAGGCCGCGCTGGAGTTGCTGTGCCGGCATTTTCTGGCCCGCAAATCGTTTAGCGGGGCCAACGGGCTGCAGATCAACGACGAAATCGCGCTCACCATCGCCACCCAGGCTTGCCTGCCTTGGGTGCACTGGGGCCTGCCGGGGCTGGACTGGTACCGTGGCTTCGAGGGCATCGTGGTGCACCCGGACGAGGTGTGGGCGCAGCGCGAGGAAACCGACGAAGCCGGCGTGGTGCACCGCTGGCGCGAGGCCCTGGCCGGCGAAGCCATGCACGGCGGGCCGCTGATGCTGGCCTGGTCGCACGTGCGCGCCGCCAGCGCCAAGGCGCAGCAGGGCCACAACCTGGTGATCCACGAATTCGCGCACCAGATCGATATGCGCCACAAATCGCGCCACCAGGCCGCCGACGGCTGCCCGCAGTTGCCGCGTGGCTTTATGGGGCTGGCACCGCGCGCCGCCGCGCAGCACTGGCAGCAGGTCTGGAGCCAGCAATACCGCCACTTTGTGCGCCAGGTGCAAATGGCCGAGCGCTTCGGTGCCCACCTGCCCTGGCTCGACGCCTACGGCGCCACCGACGCCGCCGAGTTCTTCGCCGTGGCCTGCGAGGCCTACGTGGTCAGTCGGGCGCGCTTCGGGGCCGAATTTCCGGCTTTGTTGCCGCTGCTGGATGCGTTTTTCAGGCATCCGGCGGCGGCGGGCCGTGTGCCTCAGCCGGGCCCGGCCTGATCCGGCGCAAAAGGCAGCACCCACACCAGCGTCCCGGCCAGGCGCTCGCGCAGTTCGAGCAAGCGGTTGATGATGGTTTGCGTGAGCACATGCCCGCTGCGCAGGATCAAGGTTTTATCGTGCGCCAGCAGCGGCTCGGCCAGCACCATGCCGGGCTTGAGCGAGGCCAGCGCCAGCCGCTGGCGGCCAGTGGGTTCCGGGCGGCGCACCGTGGCGGCCCGTTCCTCGCCGCGCACGATCGACACCGAGAGCGACGGGGCCGCCGCCTCGGCCTGTTCCAGGTATTGCGCCGGGGCCTGGGCCTTGAAATCCTCGTTCATGGCCTGCTGCACCACATCGCGCAGGGTGTGCGCTTTGGCTGGCTTGCTCAGGTAGCCGTTGATGTCGAGCGCGATCGATTTGAACACCACCTCCTGCTCGGCGTGCGAAGACAGCAACACCACGCGCGTATGCGGGCTGGCCGGGGTTGCGCCGCAGCGTATCAGCCGCACCAAGTCCAGGCCGCTGCGCTCACCCAGCTCGATGTCGCAGATCAGCAGCCCGTAGGCATCGGCGGCCAAACACTGCAGGGCCGAGGCTACATCGGCTGCGGTGTCCACCCGCCCCAGTTGCAGTTTGGCGAGCAATTCGGCATAGATTTCACGCTGGAACGGCTCGTCCTCCACCAGCAGGATATCGACCCGTTGCCCCGCCGGAGCGGCGCTTTGGAAGGCGGAAAAATTCCAGCGCGCCAACCAGTCGGGCAGGGCCTCGGCCGCCATGGGCTTGGCGATCAGGTAGCCTTGGGCGATGTCGCAACCCAAGTCGCTGAGCAGCTTCCATTGCTCGTGCGTCTCCACGCCTTCGGCGGTGGTTTTCAGGTTCAGCCGCCGTGCGATGTCTAGGCTGGACTCGACGACGATGCGGGTGGTCTCGAACTGCGCCGCCTCGCGCACGAACGACTGGTCGATCTTGAGCTCGGTAAAGGGCACCCGAGCCAGTTGTTGCAGCGAGGAATAGCCGGTGCCGTAGTCGTCGATCGACAAGCCAAAGCCGCGCAGGCGCAGGCGTGTGAGATTCTCCAGGCTGGGGCCCACGGCGCTCATGGCGGCGGTCTCGGTCACTTCCAATATCAGGCTCGAAGGAGCCAGCCCGCGTTTGCTCACCACCTCGTAGATGCGTTCGGCCAATTCCAGCCGCCCGAGCGAACTCAATGAGAGGTTGACCGAGATCTGCAACTGCAAGCCCTGCTCCTGCCAGCCCCGCCCCAGGGCCGCGGATTGCGCCAGCACGACCCAGGTGAGTTGATCCATCAAGCCGTGGCTTTCCACCGCCGCCAAGAACGCCCCTGGAGCCAGCAGGCCGCGCGTGGGGCTGTTCCAGCGCACCAGGGCCTCGACCCCGACCACACGGCCACTGGCCATTTCGACCTTGGGCTGGAACCAGGGCACGATCTCGCCGTTTTTCAGGGCGTCGGCAAGATCTTGGCGCGGAATGGGAGCCGCTGGTGCGAGCACCCGTTTGGCTTGGCTGGGCGCGTATTGCTGCAGCAGGTTGAGCAGCTTGCTGCGCGAAGGGGGCTTGGGCATGATGCCCAGCACGGTCAGCCCGTAGGCTTGGGCCATGGCGGAGACCGAATCGCGCATGGCCGAGCTCAACTGGCTCACCAAAATGACGGCGGGCTTGTGCGCCAGGCCCGCGAGGTGGCGCAACAGGGCCATGCCGTCCATCTCGGGCATGTCGATGTCGCTCAACACGATATCGACCGGATGGCCCGGTTTTTGCAGCAGTTGCAGCGCAGCACGGCCGTTTTCTGCCTGCAGAATGTGGCGCGCACCGATGTGCTTCAACAACAGCGCCAAGCCTTCGCGCTGGAAGGGATCGTCCTCGGCGATCAGAAAATGCAGGTTCTGCAGCTTATCCTTCTCCATTGCCCTTTTACCCCTGATTTGGCGTGGCCACTCAACAGGGTAACACACGCCCAAGGCGCTCGAATGCGTGCCCAAATCGGGCGTGGGCCAGCTCGACCGCTACCCAGTCTGCGTTTTTGGCTGCTTGCTCCAGGGCTTCGCAGGCGCTGGCGAATTCTTGGGCACCGATCAGGCGCGCCGCGCCCTTGATGCGGTGCGCGCAGTGCGCCAGCGCCGCCGCATCGCGTGCGGACACGGCTTGCGCCAGCGCGCCCGCGTCGATCTGGTTGCTGGCGCGATAGCGCAGCAGCACCCGGCGCTCCATCTCGGCGTCGCCGCCGGTGAGTTCGTGCAGCACGGCGCTTTGCAGCACCTCCAAAGCCGACGGCAATGCCGGCTGCTCAAGCGGCTCAAGCGGCTCAAGCGGCTCAAGCGGCACCAGCAGGCGCTCGATCTTGGCGCGCAGCGCGCCCACATTGGCGGGCTTGACCAGCACGTCGTCCATTCCGGCCTCGGCGCAGAGGGTGGTCACCTCGCTCAGCGCGTTGGCAGTCCAGGCCAAAATGGGGGTGCGGGCACGGCCGGTCGCGGCCTCTTGGAGGCGGATGCTGCGCGTCAACTGGTAGCCGTCCATATCGGGCATGTGGCAGTCGGTGATGAGCAGGCCGTAGCGGCCCGCCTCCCAGCGGCGCAGGGCCTCGGCGCTGGTGGCCGCCTGCTCCGAGGCATAGCCCAGGGCGCGCAACTGCTCGCTCAGCACTTCGCGGTTGGTGGGGTGGTCGTCCACCAGCAGCACCAGCGTGCCCGCCGCCCTGGCCTCGGGCACCGACTGCACTGGGCCGGGGAGCACCCCGCTGACTCCGGGCGGCTGCGCTGCGCGCCCTGCTGCCTGCGCCGCCTGCAGCTCGGCGAGATCGATGCGTGGCAACTCCAGGCTCAGCATCAGCGTCGTGCCTTGCCCCGGCACGCTGTGCAGCTCGACCTGCCCGTCCATCATCTTGGCCAGGCGCTGGCAGATCGCCAGCCCCAGGCCGCTGCCGCCGTAGCGGCGCGTGGTCTCGGCGTCGGCCTGGCTGAAGGGCTGGAACAGCCGGTGCTGCACTTCTGGGGCGATGCCGACACCGGTGTCGGACACCGACAGCCGTATCCAATCCGCCTGCGGCCGGCGTTCGATCAGCTCGGCCTCGATGCGCACCTGGCCGCGTTCGGTGAACTTGATCGCGTTGGAGACGAAATTGCTCAGGATCTGGCGCAGGCGCAGCCGATCGACCCGCAGCGCCGGGCTGATCTGCGGATCGACGCGCAGGCTCAGCAACAAGCCCTTGCTGCTGGCTACGGGCAGGAAGAAGTTGGCGGTGAGCTCGAGCAGTTCGGCCAAGCTGGCCGGTTCGGGGCGAATTTCCAGCTTGCCGGCTTCGATTTTCGAGAAATCCAGAATGTCGTCGATGATGCGCAGCAGCGACTTGCCCGCCTGTTGCGCCACTTCGATCCGGTGCGCCTGCTCGCGATCCAAGCGATACAAGCCCATCAGCTCCAGCATGCCCAGCAGGGCGTTCATGGGCGTGCGAATTTCGTGGCTCATGGTGGCCAAGAAGGTGTCCTTGACCCGGGTGAGGCGCTCGGCCTCGAGCCGCGCCCGATCCAGCTCGGCGGTGCGCTCGAGCACGCGCTGCTCCAAGTCGGCATTGAGCTGGCGCAAATCCTCCTCTTGCTGCCGGTGCTCGATGGCGATGCTGGTGAGCCGAACCCAGCGCTCGATCAGTTGCAATTCGGCGGCGCTGGGCGCGCGCGGCTCGCGGTAGTACAGGGCGAACGTGCCCAGCACCTTGCCACTGCCGGCGCGCACCGGGGTGGACCAGCAGGCGCACAGCCCCAGCGGCAGCGCCAGCTTGGCGTAGTCGGCCCAGAGCGGGTCGGTGGCGATGTCGGTGACGATCACTGTCGCGTTGCGGTAGGCGGCGGTGCCACAGGAGCCTACATGCGGCCCGATCGACAGCCCGTCGAAGACGCGGTTGTATGCATCCGGCAGGCTGGGGGCCACGGCACAGCCTAGGTGCAAGCCATCGGCGTCGAGCAGCAGAATCGAGCACAAGGCCTGCGGTGCCAGCGCCTCGACGTGCTGCGCGATCAGGCCCAAAACCTCATCCAGTGGGCACCCGGTGCCGATGCCTTCCAGCACCGACTGCTCGGCCTGCTGTTGCTGCTGGGTGCGCCAGCGCTCGGTGATGTCGCGCGTGACCTTGGCGTAGCCCGCCAGCGCACCGGCTGCGTCGTGGATCGGCGAGAGCACCACGTTGGCGTAAAAACGGCTGCCATCTTGGCGCAGGCGCCAGCCCTCGTCTTCGCAGCGGCCTTCGCGCACCGCCTGCTCCAGCAGGCGCTCGGGCTTGTGGCTGGCCACGTCTTCGGGCAGGTAGAACAGGCGCAGCGACTGGCCGAGTACGTCGGCCTCGGCGTAGCCCTTGAGCCGCCGAGCACCCTCGTTCCACGTCAGCACCCGCCCCTGTGGGTCGAGCAGGATGATGGCGTAATCCCGCGCCCCATCGACCAGCAGGCGGAAGCGCTGCTCGCTCTCGTGCAGCTTGGCGGTGCGCTCTTGCACGCGCTGCTCCAGCCGTTCGTTGTACTCGCGGATGCTGCGTTCGGCCTGGCGCTCGGCTGTCACGTCGCGAAACACCAGCACCACGCCGTTGACCTGCCCCTCGGTGTCGCGGATCGGGGCGGCGCTGTCGGCAATCGGGCACTCGCTGCCGTCGCGGGCGATCAACACGGTGTGGTTGGCCAGGCCTTGCAGCTTGCCAGTCTCCAGCACCTTGGTGATCGGCACTGCGGCCGGGGCACGGGTGTGTTCGTTGAGGATGCGAAACACCTCCTCGACCGGCCGCCCCAGCGCCTCGGCCAAGGGCCAGCCAGTGAGCCGCTCGGCGACCGCGTTCATGCGCGTGATGCGCGCTTGGGTGTCGGTGGCGAGCACCGCGTCGCCGATCGAGTGCAGCGTGATAGCCAGGCTCTGCTCGCTCTCGGCCAAGGCGCGGCGGCTGCTTTCGATGGCACGCAGTTGGCGGCGAATGAACACATAGGTGCCCGACAGCAGCGCGGCCAAGGCCAGCGCCAGCAGCACATCGAAAGCCAAAACGAAAGCCCGCAAGCGCCGGTGCTCGGCCTCGCGCAGGGCCAGCAGATTCCGTTCGGCTGCCGTCATCTCGCTCACCTTGTCGAGCATGAGCGTGCGAATCTCTTCCACTGGCGAGCTCAGGAAGTAGGCCTGTGCCGCCTCGAAGCCGACGTCTCGACGCAACAGCATCAACTGATTCGAGGTGGCGACGCGCTGTTCAGAGAGCTCGCGCAAGCGCAGCCAGCGCTGCTGCTGCTCGGCGTCGTCGGCGGTGAGCGCCTGCACCCGCTGCAGCGCGGCTTCCAGCTCGGCCATGGCTTCGATGCGTTGCGGCAGCAAGCCGGGGGCACCGGAAATCACGTAGCCACGCGTGAGCGTTTCCAGCAGCAGCACGCCCGCCCGCACGCGCCGCAGGTCGGCCAAGGTTTCGTGGGTATGCGCCACGGCCTGCATCGCCATGTCGTTGTCGCGCGCGATCTTGATCGTGCTCAAGAGCAGCAGGGACAGCACCAGCACGGCGGCCACGAAGGCCGCCAGCAAGCGGGTTTCGAACTTGAGGCGTGGCTTCATGGGCGGCTCCTAAACGGTGCGCCACAGCGCTGCGCGCCCGCCATGGCAGGCGTGCGCGGCCTTTTTGCAAGGGCTCAGCGCCGCAGCAGCAGCACCTTGAGCACCGCCTGCAAGCGCTCGGCGGCAGCGGCATCAAAGGGGCTGGCCAGCACTTGAGATACGTCTTGGGCCCAGGTTTGCGCCGGGGCCGGGTCGTGGCGGCGCGTGAGCAGTTGCAATTGCAGCGCGCGCCGCGCATCGAGGTGCGCGGCCGGGGTGGGCAGTTCGGCCGCCATTTCGAGCCGCAGCAGGTGCGTGCTGCGCGCGGCCTCGGCTGCGGGTGCTTTGCCCAAGGCGCTGGCCCAAGCAGAGCGCGCGGCTCCCGCCGCCTTGCCGCCCAAGGCTTGGGCGCTGGGCACGGCCTCGGGGTTGCGCTGCTGCCAGGCGCCGAGCAAGCCCATCAGCGCTTCGCCGTGGGCCTGCGCGGCGAGTTTTTTGAGTGCCAGTTCGGCCTGCTCCAGCGCCTGGCGCTGGGCCCGGAACGCGGCGTCGCCCAAGCGCGGGCCGCGCTCCTCGCGCTCGCTGCGCCAGTCCGGGCGCTCGCCGCCGCGCTGGGGTGCGCGCGCATCGCCGAAGCCTCCTTCGCGTGGGCCTCGGCGATCGTCGCGGCCCGCACCCGGCCGGACGGATTGCGGCTGCGCCCGCGCCATGCCGGGCCGGTCGTCGCCGCGCATGGCCACGAGCTTGCGCGGGGCGGCGGTTGGGGCTGGGGCGGCTGGGGCTTTGCCCTCGGGCTCGGTGGGGGTGGTGGTGGCGGCGCTCGAGTCGGCTTGCGCACCCGCATCGGCACCCGCACCCGCATCGGCACCCGCACCCGCATCTGCACCCGCATCTGCATCGGCACCGGCTTGGGCACCGGTCGCGTCTGGCGCAGCAGCCTCTGGTTGGGCCGCTGGAGGTGGCGCAGCCGGTGGGGTTTGCCCGCGCAAGCAGGCTTGCAGGGCCTCGCTGGCGGCGCGGATGCGCTGCGCATCGCCCGCTGCACAAGCGGCTTCGAGCGCCTGCGCGGCTTGCAGCACGGCTTGGTCGTGGGCGCCCAGCGAGGCGGCAACCTGCTCGCGCTCGGCCGTCTTGCGCTCAAAGGCGGCGTCTATGGGCTGGCGAAACGCTTCCCAGAGCTTTTGTTCCTGGCGCCGATCGAGCGGCACGGCGTGCGCTTCCTGCTGCCAGCGCTGTTGCAAGGCCTTGACGGCGTCGATGCGCAAGGCGGGCATCTGCCCCAGGGCCTGCGCTTCGGCGATCAGGGCCTGGCGGCGCAGCACGCTCTGATCTTGCGCGGCTTCTAGGCGCGCATGGGCCTCGGCCATGGCCGCTTTCCATTGCGGCTGCAATTCGGCAAACAGTTTTTCGCTCAAGTGCCCGCTCTGGCGCCAGCGCTCGGCAAAAGCGTGCAACTCGCGCAACTGCTGTTTCCAGTCTTCGCTGGCGGCGTGCGCCTGGGTCCAGGCCCGCACTTCGTTGATCAGCTCCAGGCGCTGGGCCCGATGGGCCTCGTTTTGCTGCTTGAGCTGGCCCAGCCAGGCTTCGACGATTTTGTGCGCCTCGTTGCAGGCTTCGTCAAATTTTTTCCACAGCGCGTGGTTGGGCGCGCCGCCTTGGTCGGTGGCTTTCCACTGTTCGCGCAACTGGCGCAGCCCTTCTTGCACCTTGCGCCCGCCGGGGCGCTGGCCTTCGGGGCCTTGGCTGAGCGCAACCGCCTTGGCCAGCAGCTCTTCGCGCAACTGGTCGGCGCGCCAGCGCTGCCAGCCTTCGAGTTCGCTGCTCTTGGCCAGCGCGGCCTGCACCTGGGCTTCGAGCGCCGCGTCGATGTGGCGGCCGTGGTCTTTGTGCACCTGGCGCAGTTGCGCCGCCGCCTTGGGGGCGGTTTTGCTGTGGCCTTCGGCCAGTTCTTGGTTCAGGGCCGCCAGCGCGGCCGTCACGGCCTGCATGGCTTGGGCTTGGCGCGCCGCCACTTCGGCGTTGTCGATCGCCGGGGCCGCCTCTCTGGCCTGGCCGCGCCCGGCGCGCAGCTCGTCGGCCCATACCGGCACGGCGGGCAACGGGGCTTGCGGGTCGGCGGCGGCAGCCAGCGCCAGCGCCAACGCGGCATCGAACGCCTCCCAGACCAGCGTCAACTGGCTGCGCGAGGTGTCGAGCTGCTGCGGGTATTTGGGCTCTAGGCTGGGCCAGGCGGCGTCGTCGGCCAACGCCTTGGCCTGCTCTTGCCAAGCGGCTACGTCGGCCTGCAAGCCCTCGCGCAGCGCCTGCGCCTCGCTCCAGGCTTTGGTCGAGAGCAGCTCGATGCGCTGCGCCAGCAGCACCGCCGCCTCGCGCTGCACCTGCACGCGGTGCTGCAAATCTTCCAGCGCCTTCATGCGCTCGTTGAGGGTTTGGCGCAAGCCCGCCAGCGGCTCGCGCGACAGCGGGGCCCCGGCCTTGGCGGCATCGCGCTGCCAGCCCATGGCGTCGGCCAGGTTCAGGCGCGGCTGGGTTAGGAGGGCTTGGGCCTTGGCCGCCCACTCTTCGGCTATGGCATCTTGCGCCTTGACGCGCTTGATCTCGTCGAGCTTGTCTTTGAGCGCCTTGGCCGCGCCTTTGTCGCGGTGCGCCAGCTCGCGATAGACCTCGGTCATTTGTTCAAACCCGGGCTCGCTGGCCAGCCATTCGCGCAGCCGGGCGGCACGCTCACCCGAGGTCGGGGCCTTGAAGGCGCCGCCGGTGAGGGCGTCGAGGCGCGACAGGTCGGAGCTGGAGGACGGGGACGGGGTCTTGGAGTTAGGGTTCACGGCAGCGAATCTTGGGCGGGCACAGAGGCAGGGCTGGCTCTGGTAGAGGGTGGGAGGGTTTAAGTGATGGGGCGCGGCTAAAACAGCGCAGGTGGTATTGTCGCCGCAAACGCGGCGCTTGCGACAAGGGTTTGCGGCGTCGGAGGCCACAGCGCAACCCTGGGGGTGGCCTGCAATCCATGGCCGGGCCCGTCCCCTAAACCCGCCCCGCCCAGTATTGGGGACGGCGGCGATGGTGGGCTACGGCAAGAATCTGGATCTGGGAGCCTGCTTCGCGGTAGATGATGCGCAATGGAAACCCGGCCAAGTCCAGGGTGCGAATCTCGGGAGGGCGTATGAGTTTGAAGCGCTTGGGCGTGTCAGCCGCCTGCAGCGCCGCCGTTTTGAAAGCCTCGTGGTAGCGTTGCCCCAGACCCACTTGACGCTGCTGGTAGTAGGCGACTTGCTGCTCGTGCTCCAGCGCCGCTTGCGGGTGCAGCGTGTAGCTCACTTGAGCAGGGCCTGCACCCGGTCTTCCAGTTCTGCAGCCGCAACCAACTGCACCGCGCCCCGATCGATTTCCCCGGCACGGCAGGCCGCAACATCGAGCCAGAGCTGCTGCGCTTGGTCTGATGAGACCCCATCGAGGCTTTGGAGCAAACGCCGCACGAGCTGGGCCCGCTCCTGCAAGGGCAGCTCCAAAACCTGCTGTTCCAGCGTGAGTAAGCTCATGTTTTTAGTTTAGCACGGCCAAAGTTGCAGCGCTATTGCAGCGCTCTTGCACAAGCAAGGTCGCGGCATCTGCGGCCACTGCAACCCGCCTTGCACGGCGTTCAACCGGCCCACAAATCGAGCGGTGGGTCGTGCAGCACGGCTTTGAGGATGTCGCTGCGCGTCACGAAGCCCTCGACTCGGCCCTCGTCATCGACCACGGGCAAGCCCTGCAAGCCGGTGTCGAGCAGCACCTGGGCCAAGCGGCGCAAGTCGGTCTGGGCGCTGGCGGCGGGCACGGGGGTGACCATGAGCTCGGTGATCGGCTGCGCCAGCAGCGCCTGCCAGACCAGGGCGCGGCCGTCTGGGGTGGGCAAGCGCTCGGGTTTCAGCAGCTCGGCGCGGGTGAGCAGGCCGATCACGCGGCCGTTGGCACCCAGCACCGGGGCCTGGCCGACGCCGCGCTGGTACAGCGTCCACCAGCCTTGGCGCACCGTGAGGTCGTGCGCCAGCGTGATCGGCTCGCGGCTCATCACGTCGGCCACGGTCTGCAAGGGGCGGCGCTGCGGCGTTGGGCGCTGCACCTGCCCGTAGGTGTGCAGCGCCTGCGCGCTGCCACGCGATTCGCCTTCGGGCCGCTGCAACAGCTCGTGGAAGGGGCGATCGAATTCGGGCTCGAGTGGGCGGTTGCGCGCGCTGCGCAAGGACGGCACCACGCGGCGCAAGTCCGGCGCCAAACCGCGGTACATCAAACCGGACGTGCCGTAGATTGCAAACATGGCGCACCTCGCTGGGGCCGATTATGCAGTCCGGCTGGGTTGGGGTCAAGGCTGTGGGGTCAAGGCAAAAACAGGGCCTGCAAATCGCTCAAAAAGTCGAAACCGCTGGCGCTCGGGCGCACCCAGAACGCATCGCGCTCGATCCAGCCTCGGGCTTCGGCCTGGGCCAGCGGCTGCTCGATCGCGCTTTGGGGCAAGCCGGTGCGCTCGGAAAAATCGGCCAGCGCAAACCCTTCGCGCAGGCGCAAGGCGTTGAGCATGAACTCGAAGGGCAGTTCGGCGGCCGCCACTTCCTGCTCGCTGGCCAGCGGCTGGCCGGCC
>BBPD01000095.1_pt2 | contig 55776 bp, 47 predicted proteins | sample 1344911 | NCBI WGS metagenome assembly BBPD01 (sample SAMD00019088, study PRJDB2971) | groundwater metagenome | biome: freshwater biome; feature: mineral spring; material: ground water | place: USA: CA, Sonoma | collected 2011-09 | depth surface m
AGGTGTGCGGCGGGCGCGGCCCGCCTGCAGGACTGCGAGAAGACCCGACACCGATGGCCCTTATCGTGATGAAATTCGGCGGAACATCCATGGCCGGGATCGAACGGATCCGCGGCGTGGCAGCCCGCGTGCAGCGTGAGATCGAGGCAGGCAACCAGGTGGCGGTTGTCGTGTCGGCGATTGCGGGCGAGACCGACCGGCTGGTCGGTTTCTGCCGCGAGGCGTCGGCCCTTGCCGATCCGGCCGAATATGATGTGGTGGTCGCATCCGGCGAGCAGGTGACTGCGGGGCTGCTGGCGATCGTGCTGCAGTCCGCGGGCCTGAAGGCACGATCCTGGCTGGGCTGGCAGCTGCCGGTCCGCACGTCGGGCGGCCATGGCAAGGCGCGCATCCTGGATGTGGGCACCGATGCGCTGCTGGCCGCGATGGAGGCGGGCGAGGTTGCCGTGATCCCGGGCTTCCAAGGGCTGACCGATGGCGGCCGCTTGACGACGCTGGGGCGCGGCGGCTCGGACACGTCGGCGGTGGCCGTGGCAGCTGCGCTGAAGGCCGACCGCTGCGACATCTACACCGATGTCGAGGGCGTGTTCACCACCGACCCGCGGATCGTGCCGCGGGCGCGCAAGCTTGCCCGCATCACCTACGAGGAAATGCTGGAACTGGCGTCGGTCGGGGCCAAGGTGCTGCAGACCCGGTCGGTCGAGCTGGCGATGAAGGAAAAGGTCCGGGTCCAGGTGCTGTCGAGCTTTTCCGACACACCCGGCACGCTGGTGGTGGATGAGGATGAGATCGTGGAACAGGAATTGATCGCCGGCGTCGCCTATGATCGCAATGAGGCCAAGGTGACGATCGGCGGCGTGCCCGACAAGCCGGGCGTCGTCGCCGCCATCTTCGGCCCGCTGGCGGATGCCGGCATCAATGTCGACATGATCGTGCAGAATGTCGCCAACGACGGCCCGCCGGCGGGTGCCGGCAAATTCGAGAAAGTGACCGACGTTACCTTCACCGTGCCCCGCACCGAGCTGATCCGCGCGCGGACCGTGCTGGAAGGGATTGCGGACGCGATCGGCTATGCGAAGCTGCTGACCGACGACAGCGTCGTGAAGGTGTCGGTGGTGGGTGTCGGCATGAAAAGCCATGCCGGGGTTGCGGTGACAATGTTCCGCGCACTCGCCGACCGGGGCATCAACGTGCAGGCGATCACCACGTCGGAAATCAAGATCTCCGTGCTTATCGCCGAGGAGTATCTGGAGCTTGCCGTGCGCGTTTTGCACACGGCCTATGGGCTGGACGCGGCGGCGTGACGGCCACTCCGAACCTGGATGCGCTGACCGCACGAGGGCGCGCCTTCCTGGGCAGCCGCCACGCCGTCATGGCGGGCGCAATGACCTGGGTGTCCGAACGCAATCTCGTGTCGGCCATTTCCAACGCCGGCGGCTTCGGCGTGCTGGCCTGCGGGGGCATGCCGCCCGACCTGCTGGCTGCCGAAATCGCTGCAACCGGCAAGCTGACGGACAAGCCATTCGGGGTGAATTTGATCACCATGCACCCGCAGCTGATGGACCTGATCGGCGTATGCCGGGCCGCGGGCGTCAGCCATGTGGTGCTGGCAGGCGGCCTGCCGCCCGGGCCCGCGATCGCGGCCATCACCGATTTTGCAAGGCTGATCGCGTTTGCGCCAAATCTCGCCTTTGCGAAGAAGCTCCTGCGCTCGGGCGCGGACGCCCTGGTGATCGAAGGCTCGGAAGCCGGCGGCCATATCGGGCCCGTCAGCCTGGCAGTGCTGGCGCAGGAAATTCTGCCCGCGCTGCCCGATGCGGTGATCTTTGCGGCAGGCGGCATCGGCCGGGGTGCCGCAGTGGCGGCATTTGTCGAAATGGGGGCATCAGGGGTGCAGCTGGGCACGCGCTTTGCCGCCTCGGCCGAATCCGTCGCCCACCCCAATTTCAAGAAGGCGTTCGTGCGCGCCGCCGCACGGGATGCGGTTGCCTCGGTGCAGTTCGATCCGCGCCTCCCCGTCATTCCGGTGCGCGCCCTGAAGAACGCCGGGACGGAGGCCTTCCTGGAAAAGCAGCGCGAGGTGGCCGGGCGGCTGGCGCGCGGCGAGGTGGAACTTGGCTCTGCCCAGCTGGAGATCGAACATTACTGGGCGGGCGCGCTGCGCCGCGCGGTGGTGGAGGGCGATGTGGAAACCGGGTCGGTGATGGCCGGCCAGTCAGTCGGCATGGTGACGGCGCAGGAGCCTGTTGCCAGCATCATCGAGAACCTGGTGAGCGAAGCCGAAGCGGCGCTTTCCGGCCGGAGCCGCGCGCTGGAAACGGCTGCCTGATGCCGAGCCCGCCCGGAAAGCACATCTGATGGCCGCCGCAGGCAGCGCCCGCGAACTGTTGCGCCGCCTGCACGACGTGATGGCGGCGCGGCAGTCTACCCAGTCCAAGCTGGACCAGGTGACGGTGCTGATCGCCGGCGCGCTGGAATCCGAGGTCGCCTCCATCTACCTGCTTCGCGAGGGCATGCTGGAGCTGTTCGCGACCCGCGGCCTGAAGCAGCAGGCGGTGCATGTGACCCGGCTTGCCTTCGGGCAGGGGCTGGTGGGCACCATCGCCGAGACGCGTGCACCGCTGAACCTGGCGGAGGCGAGCACCCATCCGCGCTTTGCCTATCGCCCGGAAACCGGCGAAGAGCGGTTTCACAGCTTTGCCGGCGTTCCCATCATCCGGCGCGAGCAGTGCGTGGGCGTGCTGGCGGTGCAGCATGTGCAGCCGCGCGACTATGACGATGTCGAGATCGAGGCGCTGCAGACGGTCGCGATGGTGCTGGCCGAGCTGATCGCGGCGGCGGGGCTTGTGACACCCGAAAGCAGCGACGCAAAGCCCCCGCGCGAGACCAGCCCGGCCCGGCTTGCCGGGCTGAAGCTGGTCGACGGCATGGGCCGGGGCGTGGCCGTGTTCCACGAGCCGCGGATCGTGATCACCAACACGGTCGCCGAGGATGCCGATGCTGAGCGGGAGCGGCTGAAATCCGCCTTCGCGCGGATGCGGGTGGAAATCGACCAGATGGTGTCCCGCGCGGATTTCGCCGGGCCGGGCGACCATGACGACATCCTCGAAACCTACAAGATGTTTGCCTTCGACGAAGGCTGGGCGCGGCGCATCAACGACGGAATCGACGGCGGGCTGACGGCCGAGGCCGCAGTCGAGGCAGTCGCCCAGGCGCAGCGGATCAAGCTCGGGTCGGCAAGCGACCCCTATCTTCGCGAACGGATGCACGACCTGGAGGACCTGTCGAACCGGCTGATCCGGATCGTGTCGGGGCAGTCGGGCACAGCCGCCAAGCTGGGGCTGACGCAGGACAGCGTGCTGATCGCGCGCAACCTGGGGCCGGCCGAGCTGCTTGAGTATGACCGCAAATATCTGAAGGGCATCGCGCTGGAGGACGGGTCGCTGACGGCGCATGTGACCATCCTTGCGCGTGCGATGGGCGTTCCGCTTTTGGGCCGGGTGAAGGACCTGCGCGAACAGGTGACCGAGGGCGACCCGGTGCTGGTGGATTCGACCGCCGGCGCGCTGTTCGTGCGCCCGGCGCAGGCTGTTCTGGCGAGCTTTGCCGAACGCACCGCGCTGCGCCTTGCCAAGCAGGCCGAGTTCGAGAAGCTGAAGGACCTGCCGGCCCAAAGCCGCGACGGTATCCGCGTGAAGCTGATGATGAACGCCGGCCTCAGGTCGGACCTGCCGGCGCTCGACATCACGAACGCCGACGGCATCGGCCTGTTCCGCACCGAATTCCAGTTCCTGGTGTCGGCCACCCTGCCGCGCAAGGGCCGGCAGGTGGCGCTGTACCGCGACGTGCTGGCGGCTGCCGGCGACCGGCCGGTTATCTTCCGCACCGTCGACATCGGCGGCGACAAGGCCGTTCCCTACATGGAAGAGCGCGGCGAGCGGGAGGAAAACCCCGCCATGGGCTGGCGCGCACTCAGGCTGGCGCTTGCAAGATCCGGCCTTCTGGCAGCCCAGGCGCGCGCGCTGCTGGAGGCAGCGGCCGGCCGCACGCTGAACCTGATGTTCCCGATGGTCGCCGAGCCCTGGGAGTATGACGAGGCGCGCGCCATCGTCGAGGATCGGCGGCAGCGGCTGGCGGAAGCCGGAATTCCGCACGCGGCCGAGGTGCGCTATGGCGCGATGCTGGAGGTGCCGGCGCTGGCGATGGTGCTGGACGAGCTGCTGCCGAAGCTCGACTTCCTGTCCGTCGGCACGAACGACCTGACGCAGTTCCTGCTGGCAGCCGACCGCGGCAACCCGCGCCTTGCCGACCGCTATGACTGGCTATCGCGCAGCGTGCTGAAGTTCCTGAAGCTGGTGGTCGACCAGGCGAATGCCGCGAACGTGCCGGTCAGTGTCTGCGGCGAGATGGGCGGCCGCCCGCTGGAGGCGCTGGCGCTGATGGCGATCGGCGTGGAGCGGCTGTCGATCACGCCGGCAGCCGTGGGCCCGGTGAAGGCCATGGTGCGCACGGCCGAGCTGAAGCTGCTGCGGGCAGCGATGGCCGGGTGGCTGGCGACGCCGGGGGTGGATGTGCGGGCGGAGCTGACGGCGATGGCCGCGTCTCAATCCATCAGTCTGGATTGAACCAAAGGCGGCTGCGGTGAGTGCGCAGCGCTGATACCAGGTCTCGATGCGGAAGACTGGTCGCGTTCGGCCTGTCGGCCGGGGATCGCGAGCCTGCGGACCTTTCTGCGATTGCAGCGCAATCCCGGTCCAGGCCGCAGCCGCTCCGTCGCCTAGAAGGCCACCGCCCCGCCCAGCATCACCGACCTGTCATCCTTGTTCGGATCCAGCGGGGTCGGGTTCTGCAGCGCCGGGCGATAGCGGAGCGAGCCGCCAAGCGAGACGTTGGGCGACAGGGAAAGTGCGCCGCTCGCCTCGACCGAATAACGCGGATCGGGCGACCCGAACCGCGGAACGGTGAAACCGGTTTCGCGTTCGGCCGTGGCCTCGATGCCGGCCTGCCATTTGCGCGTGCCATAGCCCAGGCCCACGTCAACACCCTCGCGCGACTGGCCGCCCAGGCCGGAGTCGACCCGGCTGACGCCGCCGGACAGCGACACGCCATTGTAGCCGACCGCCAGATCGAAATTGTAGCCGGCCGGCGCCAGCCCGCTTTCGGCAGACGCTGTTCGTTCGGCCGCCTGGTTCGGCGCGACACTGCGAACGGTCGCGCCGACGGACATCCCCTTGCCGCTGCGCGCCGGGGTGAAGGTGAAGCCCCGCTCCATGGTCTGCACTTTGGACGAAGTCATTCGTCCGGGCGCGGTGAAGGCAAATCGGCTGACGTCCAGATTGATCGGCTGGAGAACCAGCGCCTGCGAGCGGGTGCGGAAACCGGCCGGCTCACCCTCCGATGTCACCTGCGGCTGGAGCCTGGATTTCGCCGCCTGGGTTGAAGCCTGCGCCGACGTCTGGGTCGCATTGGCAGGCAGCGCGCACAGCAGTGCCAGCCCCGCAAGAGGGACTGCCAGCAGCATCAGGGACTCGGACCGACCACCCATGGCAAAAGCGCATTATCCCATTCAGGCCGCGTTTCCCACGCCCTGACGTCTTAGAACGGCCCCCAAATCAGACGCTTGAGTCGATTGCAAACCGCTTGTGGCTTTTGGTCAACAGCAACTGACTGCCGGATGAACCGTTCACGCCCCGCTCGGATGCGTCAGGCGATGCGGTGCCGACCATGCGTCGGGGCGGGCCGGCAGTTGCGCGGAGCGCTCTCCGCCCTGTATGACACCGGCACAGCTTGCCCGCCCGGGTCGAGATGATTTTGTCGGCCCGCGGGCCACGGACCACGGAGCCTGGATTGACCAACGCCACCTCATGCATCGCTGCCGCCGGCCGGCCCCGGCCTGCACCGCGCCTTGGCGGCGCTGCTGCGCTTGGCCTTGCGCTGCTGCTGGGCGCCTGCGGCGGCAAGAAGGGCCCCGAGCCCTCCTCGCAGTCGACAGTGGTCACAAGCATCGGCGTCAACAGCTATCTGTGGCGCGCAAGCCTGGAGACAATGCAGTTCATGCCGCTCGCGCAGGTCGATTCCGCCGGCGGCGTGATTTTGGGGGACTGGTACCAGAACCCGAACATCCCGAACGAGCGCGTGAGGGTGACAGTCGCCATCCTCGACGGCGCGCTCAGGGCCGATGCGGTGCAGGTGTCGGCCCAGCGCGAGATGATGGAAAGCGGCCGCTGGGTGGCAGCCCCGGTGCGCGCCGGCACCGTGCAGCGCCTGGAAGAGATCATCCTGGAGCGGGCCCGGACGCTGCGCCAGGCGTCTGCCGCCAACCGCTGAGGACGCCATGACATCCAACGGCCAGAGCCGCTTCGATCCGGCGCAGGCAGACAGCCGCTGGCAGTCCCGCTGGGACGCGGCACAGACCTTCCGGACCGACAGCACGAGCGCGAAACCGAGAACGATGGTGCTGGAAATGTTCCCCTATCCCTCGGGGCGCATCCACATGGGCCATGTGCGCAATTACACCATGGGCGATGTGCTGGCCCGGGCGCGGCGGATGCAGGGCCATGCCGTGCTCCACCCTATGGGCTGGGACGCATTCGGGATGCCGGCCGAAAATGCCGCCATCGAGCGCAAGGTGCATCCGGGCCAATGGACCCGCGCCAACATCGCGGCCATGCGCGCCCAGCTGAAGCGGCTGGGCCTTGCCATCGACTGGAGCCGCGAGCTTTCCACCTGCGAGCCCGACTATTACCGCCATGAACAGGCGTTGTTCCTCGATCTTTGCGCCGCCGGCCTGGTCGACCGGCGCGACGCGTGGGTGAACTGGGATCCGGTCGACAACACGGTGCTTGCAAACGAGCAGGTGATCGACGGCCGCGGCTGGCGATCGGGCGCCCTAGTGGAGCGGCGCAAGCTCACCCAGTGGTTCCTGAAGATCACCGATTTCGCCGACGAGCTCGCAGCCGACCTCGCAACACTCGACCAGTGGCCCGAAAAGGTCCGGCTGATGCAGGAGAACTGGATCGGCAAGTCGCGGGGGCTTCGTTTCACCTTCTCGGTCGATGCGCCACCGGCCGGCGTGCCGGCGACCATCGATGTATTCACCACCCGGCCCGACACGCTGTTCGGGGCCAGCTTCGCGGCCGTTGCCATCGACCATCCGGTCGCAGCGTCGGTCGCTGCGGCAAACCCCTATGCGCAGGCCTTCGTGGCGGAGTGCCGCACGACAGGCACCGCCGCGTCCGAGATCGAGACAGCCGAGAAGAAGGGCTTCGACACCGGCCTTTCGGTGGTGCATCCGCTGGACCCAAGCCGCCGCCTGCCGGTCTTCATCGCGAACTTCGTGCTGATGGACTATGGCACCGGCGCCGTCTTCGGCTGCCCCGCCCACGACCAGCGCGACCTCGATTTTGCGCGGAAGTATATGCTGCCCGCGCCGCGTGTGGTGGCGCTTCCCGGCACCGAGATGCAATCCATCGGCGACGAGGCCTACACCGGCCCCGGCCGCATCATCAATTCGCAGTTCCTCGACGGGCTGGAGGTGGAGGCCGCCAAGGCCGAAGTCATCCGCCGCGCCGAAGCCGGCGGCTGGGGCCGGGGCACCACCGTGTTCCGGCTGCGCGACTGGGGCATTTCGCGCCAGCGCTACTGGGGAACGCCGATCCCCATCATCCACTGCGACGACTGCGGTGCCGTCCCGGTGCCCAAGGCCGACCTGCCCGTCGTGCTGCCGGAAGATGTGCGCTTCGACGTGCCGGGCAACCCGCTGGACCGGCACCCCACCTGGCGCCATGTGCCCTGCCCCGCCTGCGGCAAGCCCGCCCGGCGCGAGACCGACACGCTGGACACCTTCGTCAATTCCAGCTGGTATTTCCTGCGCTTCGCGTCGCAACCGGCAGACCGCCCCTTCGACCGGGCCGAAGCGGAGACGTGGCTGCCGGTCGCCCAGTATATCGGCGGGATCGAACATGCGATCCTGCACCTGCTCTATAGCCGCTTCTTTACCCGCGCGCTGAACCACATCGGCCAGATCGGAATAACCGAACCCTTCCGGGGCCTGTTTACCCAGGGCATGGTGACGCACGAGACCTACAGGTCAACCGCAGGCGAGTGGCTGGAGCCCGGCGCTGTCGAAAAGCGCGGAGACACCCTGATCGAGATCGCAACCGGCGCCTCCGTGCAGCCCGGCCGGATCGAGAAGATGTCCAAGTCGAAGAAGAATGTCGTCGACCCGGACGCAATCCTCGACCGCTACGGCGCCGATGCCGCGCGCTGGTTCATGCTCTCCGACAGCCCGCCCGAACGCGACCTGCAATGGTCGCTCGCCGGGATCGAAGGCGCAGCCCGCTTCGTCCAGCGCCTGTGGCGGATCGCGCTGCTGGCGCGGGAAACGCCGCCGGGCACCGATCCGGAGCTGACCCGCACCCTTCACAAGACGATCGACGGCATCACCCACGACATCGACCGCCTTCAGTTCAACAAGGCGGTCGCGCGCGCCTATGAGCTGTCGAACGCGATCGAGAAGGCGGCGCCGTCTACTGCGCGGGCCGATGCGGCGAAAACGCTGCTGCGCCTGGTTGCGCCCATGGTGCCGCATGTCGCCGAGGAGGCCTGGGCGATGCTGGGCGAGGCCGGCCTGATCGCCGACGCCGCCTGGCCCGTTGCCGACCCGGCGCTGCTGATCGACGACGAAGTCACCTACGCCGTGCAGGTGAACGGCAAGCTGCGCGAGACGGTGGTGCTGGCCAAGGGCCTGCCGCGCCCCGATGTCGAGGCCGCTGTCATGGCCCTCCCCCGCATCCGGGCCCTGACGGCCGGCACCGCGCCGAAAAAGGTGATCGTCGTCCCCGACCGGCTGGTGAACATCGTTGCCTGACCGCCGCTTGCCCGTGCTTGCCGTCCTGCTGCTGACGCTGTCCGGCTGCCAGCTGCAGCCGGTCTATTCCAACGGCTCGCAGGGTGCCGCACAGACGTTGCTGGCAAATGTCGAGGTGGCGCCCATTCCCGACCGCGCGGGCTTCCTGGTGCGAAGCCGGCTGGCCGACCGGATGCAGCCCGGCGCCAACCCCACGCTCAAGCTTGAGGTTGCGCTGGACGACGCCATCATCGGCTTCGGCATCCGGGGCGACAACTCGATCATACGCGAGCGGCGGACCTTGCGCGCCCGCTACCGCGTCACCGACATCGCATCGGGCAAGGTGCTGCTGGACACCACCGCATCTGCCGATGCCGGGATCGACGTGGTGGGTTCGGAATATGCCGTGGTCGCCGCCGAATCGACCACGCTGGAGCGGCTGTCGGCCAACATCGCCGACCAGATCGTCGCGCGGCTCGCGCTGCTGGGCAACGCCACGGCGGCGCAGTGACGGCCCACCGGTTATGTGGGGTCGGGCGATGACCGCCCTCCGGTTATGTGGGGTCGGGCGATGACCGCCCACCTGCTATGTGGGGTCGGGCGATGACCGCCCACCTGCTATGTGGGGTCGGGCGATGACCGCCCTTAGGCGCCCCGATCTTCAGCGCCGGCTTGCCGCCTTCGATCCTGCGATCCGCCTTGTCCTGCTGTCAGGCCCGGACGAATCCGCGAGCCGCGGCCTTGCGCAGGACGCGATCAGGGCGCTGGCCGACCTCGCCGATCCGATGGCGCTGACCGACTTTTCGGGCGACGAGCTGAAGGCCGATCCCGCAAAGCTCGCCGACGAGGCGGCCTCGGTCTCGATGTTCGGCGGGCGCCGGGTGATCCGGGTGACAGGCGCGGCCGATGCCTGTGCCGAGGCCGTGCGCATCCTGCTTGCAGCCCCGGTCGCGGGAAACCCGGTGATCATGCTGGCGGGCGACCTTCCCAAGACGAGCACGCTCCGCAAGCTCGCCGAAGACAGCCCGCAGGCGCTTGCGCTGCACAGCTATCCGCTCGGCGGCAACGATCTCGACCGCTGGCTGCAGGCCGAGGCGCGGAGGCTGGGCCTCCGGCTGGAAAGCGGCGTCGCCGACCGATTCCTGTCGGCGACCGGGGGCGACACGGGCATTCTTTCAAGCGAGCTGGTGAAGTTTGCCACCTTCCTCAACGCCACACCGGACACGCCCAGGACGCTGGATCGCGGCCATCTGCTGGCGCTTGGTGCCGACAGCGCCGAAGAGGACATGGGCCTGCTGGTGAACGCCGTCATTGCCGGCAACGGGCCGGCGATCGAGCGCCAGCTCCGCCTGCTGGAAGGGAGCAGCGCAATCCCGGCCCTGCGCGCCGTCGCCCGGCGCCTGCTGCAGATGGCGGAAGCCCGCGCGGCTGTCGACAAGGGCCAGCAGCCGGACGCCGCGGTCAGGGCGCTTCGCCCGCCGGTTTTCTACAAGGATGTCGCACTGGTCGCCGCGAACCTGCGCCACTGGCCGATGCCGCGAATCCGCAGCGCGCTTTCGGCCATGCTGGCCGGCGAGCAGGCGATCAAGACGCCCAGGGGCCCGGGCGACACCGCGGGCTGGCAGGCGATTGCCCGGCTCGGCACGGCACGGTCTGCCGCACGGCTTGGAATGGGTGGGGAAAGTGCCTAGATTCCCGGTGATGGCAGCAGCCGAAAACGCCCCCAAGGGCTTTTTTGCCGACAAGAACCGCGCCTTCTGGACACTCCAGATCGCCGGCTGGGTCGGCTATTTCCTGCTTCGCTCGCTGGGCGGCCTTGCCAACCGGATGGGGATCAGCTTCATCCTTCCAACGATCCTTGTCACCGTGACGGGCTTTTCCATCACCTTGCTGATGGCCTGGGCCTATCGCGCCATCATCCGCATGAAGCCGGTGTGGGTGTGGACGCTGTCCGTGCTCATCCTGGTGGGCGCGGCCATCCTGTTTTCCGCAATCGAGGTGTGGGCGCACGCAACCTTCTACGAACCCGGCTGGCGGCCCGAGGGAATCGAATTCTTCGGCGCAATCCTGCTGACGCTTGCAATCCTCGGCGCGTGGTCGGGCCTCTATTTCGGCATCAACTATTATCTGATGCTGGACGCCCAGGCCGAGCGCTTCGAACGCATGGCCGCCCAGGCCAACAGCGCCCAGCTGGAAATGCTGCGCTACCAGATCAACCCGCATTTCCTGTTCAACACGCTGAACTCGATCAGCACGCTGGTGCTCCTGTCGGAAACGGAAAAGGCCAACACCATGCTGTCGCGGCTCTCCTCGTTCCTGCGCTACAGCCTGGTGGGCGAGCGTGAAGGCCAGGCCACCGTCGCGCAGGAAATCGAGGCGCTGAAACTCTACCTCGAGATTGAGCGCACCCGGTTCGAGGAACGCCTGCGCACCCGCTTCGACATCGCGCCCGAGGTGCTGACCGCGCGAATCCCGTCGCTCCTCCTCCAGCCGCTGGTGGAAAACGCCGTCAAATATGCCGTCACCCCGCTGGAGGAAGGCGCCGACATCTGGGTGACCGCCCGCCGTCTGGGCGACCGGCTCGAACTGTCCGTCGCCGATACCGGCCCCGGCATCGGCGACGGCCGCCCCAGCCCCGGAAACGCCGTGCAACAGGGCACCAACGTCGGCCTCGCCAACATCCGCGACCGGCTGCAACAGGCCTATGGCGACGACCACCGCTTCGAGATCCTTCCCAATCCGGGTTCACCCCTCGTTCAAACCGGAGCGGCCAAAGGCCCCGGCGTGCTCGCCGTGATCGAGATCCCCCTGCAGCTCGTCTCCGCTGCCGAAGCGGCGCGATCCGACCGGATTGCTGGCCCATGCTACGAGGTTGTCCAATGAACATCCGGACCTTGCTGGTCGATGACGAATCCCTTGCCATCCAGGGGCTGGAACTTCGCCTGAAACCCTTTGCCGACGTCGAGATCGTCGGCCGTGCGATGAACGGCCGCGAAGCCATCCGCGCAATCCGCACCGAAAAGCCCGATCTCGTCTTCCTCGACGTGCAGATGCCCGGCTTCGACGGCTTTTCGGTCGTCTCTGCGCTTGCCGACATCACGCCGCCGCTGTTCGTGTTCGTCACCGCCTATTCCGACCATGCCATCAAGGCCTTCGACGCCCAGGCGGTCGATTACCTGATGAAGCCGGTGGAATCCGATCGCCTCGCCCAGACCATCGAGCGCGTGCGCCTGCGGCTGCAGGAAAAGCGCATGTGCGACGAGGCAGAGCGCCTTGCCGCCAGGCTCGCCGAGATGGACCCCTCGTCGGTCTCCACCCTGCAACCGGCCGCCGAACCCTCGTCCGACCGGTTCGAAAAGATCATCAACGTGAAGGACCAGGGCCAGATCTTCCGCGTGGACGTCGATTCCATCGAGAAGATCGACGCCGCCGGCGACTATATGTGCCTCACCACCGCAGACCAGACGCTGATCCTGCGCGAAACCATGAAAGACCTGGAACGCCGCCTCGACCCGCGCAAGTTCCAGCGCGTCCACCGCTCCACCATCGTGAACCTCGAAAACGTCCGCCAGGTGAAACCCCACACCAACGGCGAATGCTTCCTGACCCTGGCGAGCGGCGCGACGGTGAAGGTGTCTCGCTCCTACCGCGACGTGGTAGCGCGTTTCCTTTGATTGTGTGACCAAGGGAGCACCGCCCCCATACCCCGGCAGGGAAATGATTTCCCTGCACCCTCATTGATCTCGTCATTCCTGTGACAGCCGGGATATCAAGCCGACGAGGAATGTGCCTGCGGCGCAGATTCCGCTGGAAGGGCAAGGGTCCAGCTGCGACCCCGATGCTGCACATCAGCGATTTTTCGAAAAAGGCCTTCGAAACCACGGTGACGACCAGGAGGGCGCCGAAAACGCGCGTTCGCCAGTGTCCGCGCGGTTTGCAGATTTCCCGAGCGCGCCGCTGTTCGAAAAATGCTTCGTCGGCAGCTTCTCCTCGGGTCTTCCAGGCGGTCGTCGTGTCGCTTTGCGGGGTTGCCGTCGAGGAGGTTCGGCAATGCGACCAGCAAGAGGCCAGAAGCAACCCGAACCAGCTGGAGACGCATGGCCAGTGATAACGGCCGGCGCTGCAGCTGCAATGGACGAAAACCGACCTGACGGCGGAACCGGCTCTGCACCGAGTGCGCAGGGACATCATGTCCCTGCCGGGTGACAGGCAGCGCCCGGCTGGCCGGAGGCTTTCGAAGCCGCCGGCCACGCGCCCTGCCCATCCGCTCCGGGATCGGGGCAGAGCCCTTGCGTTCACGGCGAACCCGTCAACTTGCTGCCCCCTTCCGCCCGTCGCCGCGCCCCGCTAAGGCAACGGCCATGTCCTCTCCCTTGCGCATTGGAATTGCCGGGCTCGGCACCGTCGGCGCCGGCGTCGTGAAGCTGCTGGACACCAATGCGGAGCTGATCGCGCGCCGCGCCGGGCGGCCGATCGTGGTGACGGCCGTGTCTGCGCGGGATCGCCACCGCGACCGCGGGGTCGATCTGGCCCGTTTCGCCTGGGAGGATGACGCAACCGCACTTGCCGCGCGCGACGATGTGGATGTGGTGGTGGAGCTGGTGGGCGGCGCCGACGGCCCGGCGCTGACGCTGGCGCGCGCTGCGCTCCGGCGGCGAAAACCCTTCGTGACGGCGAACAAGGCGATGCTCGCCCATCACGGCCTGCTGCTGGCGGAGCTGGCGGAGGCAGCCTGCGCCCCGCTGAAGTTCGAGGCAGCGGTGGCTGGCGGCATCCCTGTCATCAAGGGCCTGCGCGAAGGCGCTGCCGCCAATGCGCTCAGCTCGGTCTACGGAATCCTCAACGGCACCTGCAACTATATCCTCACCCGGATGGAGAAGGAGGGGCTGGAGTTCGGCGACGTGCTGGCCGACGCGCAGCGCCTTGGTTACGCCGAGGCCGACCCCGGCTTCGACATCGACGGGGTGGATGCCGCGCACAAGCTGTCGATCCTGTCGAGCCTCGCCTTCGGCGCGCGCCCGGATTTCGCGGCAGTCGAAATCCACGGCATCCGCGACATCAGGCTGGCCGACATCCGGCAGGCCGCCGCGCTGGGCTTCAAGGTGCGGCTGGTCGGCCTGGCGGCGCTTGTGGGCGACCGGCTGGTGCAGCGCGTGCACCCGAGCCTGGTGCCGCTGGGCCATCCGCTGGCTGCTGTCGAAGGCCCGCTGAACGCGGTGGTGGCGGAAGGCAATTTTGTCGGCCGGCTGCTGTTCATGGGGCGCGGCGCGGGTGAAGGCCCGACGGCCTCGGCCGTGGCTGCCGACCTCATCGACATTGCCCGCGGCGAGAATGGCCCGGCCTTTGCGATGCCGGCCCTTTCGCTGATGGAGTTTGCCCATGCCGGGCCGGAGGCGCGGTCGGGGCGGGCCTATGTCCGCCTGACGGTGGAGGACCGCCCCGGCGTGCTGGCCGACATCACGGCAGCCTTGCGCGATGCGGGGGTCTCGATCGAAAGCCTGATCCAGCCGGCCCCGGCCCCCGACGGCACTGCGCTTGTCGTGATGCTGACCCACGACAGCAGTGAACAGTCCGTTTGCAACGCGCTTGGCGCAATGGCCGCGCTTCCCAGTTCGACGGCGGCACCCCTGTTCATGCCCATCCTCGCGCAAGACGGCTAAGACGAGAAAAGGACCCAGATGACCGATCGTTCGCAGCTGACACCCAGCCAGGTTCTTGACCGCGTTCTCGTGCTCGAGATGGTTCGTGTGACGGAATATGCCGCAATCGCCGCCAGCCGGCTGGTGGGCCGGGGCGACGAGAAGGCGGCCGATGCAGCCGCGGTTGCTGCCATGCGCGATGCCCTGAACAAGCTGGAATTCGATGGCACCGTCGTCATCGGCGAGGGCGAGCGCGACGAAGCACCGATGCTGTTCATCGGCGAAAAGGTGGGCGCGGCACAAGGCACCGGCCCCAGGATCGACATCGCGCTCGACCCGCTGGAGGGGACGACGATCACCGCCAAGGCCGGCCCCAACGCGCTGGCCGTGCTGGCCATCGCCGAGGAAGGCGGCCTGCTTCATGCGCCCGACACCTACATGGAAAAGCTCGCCATCGGGCCGGGTTACCCGGACGGCCTCGTGAGCCTGACCAAGACGCCGACCCAGAATGTGACGGCGCTGGCCGAGGCCAAGGGCGTGAAGCCCGCCGACATCATCGCCTGCGTGCTGGATCGCCCCCGCCACGAAGCGCTGATCCGCGAGCTCAGGGGCCTTGGCTGCGGCATCTTCCTGATCCCCGACGGCGACGTCGCCGGCGTGATCGCGGTCGCCAATCCGGACACCACGATCGACATCTACATGGGCTCGGGCGGGGCACCCGAAGGCGTGCTGGCAGCAGCCGCGCTGCGCTGCGTTGGCGGCCAGTTCCAGGGGCGCCTGATCTTCCGCAACGAGGACGAGAAGGCGCGCGCGCGGCGCATCGGAATCACCGACCTCGACCGCATCTACAGCCTGGAGGACCTTGCCAGGGGCGATGTGATCTTCGCCGCGACCGGCGTGACGGACGGCAGCCTGCTGGAGGGCGTTCGCCGCTACAAGACCGGCCGCATCACCACCGAAAGCATCGTGATGCGCGCCAGTAGCGGCACCGTTCGGCGGGTGAAGGGCGACCGGCGGGGCGATCCGGCCTGAGCCTAAACCCGCGCGCGTGCGGGCCGTCCCTTGCAGTTCAGCTGCGCAGGAAGGCCCCGCATGTTCCAGCACGACCGGTCCGAATTCGACGCGGCAATCGCTGCCGCCGCGACGGAGCCCGGGCACGCGATCGATCGTTTCCTGCGCGCGGCGCGGGCACACCTGCATCTGCAGGTCGCCTATGTCTCACAGATCATGGGCAATGAATCGGTTTTTCGCCATGTCGACGCGCCCGGGCTTGAGCATCTTGTGAAGCCCGGCGACCGCAAGTCGCTCGATGATGTCTACTGCCGGCACATCCTGGAAGGCCGCCTGCCCGAGCTGATCCCGGATACGGCCGCCGTGCCGCTGGCGGTTTCCATGCCGATCACGCAGGCCGTGCCCATCGGCGCCCATGTGAGCGTGCCCGTGCGCCTGCCGGACGGCCAGCTCTATGGCATGTTCTGCTGCCTGGGGCCGGCGGCGGACCCGACGCTCAACCCCCGCGACCTCGGCATGATGCGAACGCTCGCCAGCCTGGCCGGCGAGGAAATCGCGCGCGAGCAGGAGGACGCGCAGGCCCTGGCCGCGCGCCGGGCACCGGTCGAAGCGATGCTGCACGCGGGCGCCTTCGAAACCGTGCTGCAGCCGATCTGGCGCATTGGCGAGGCAAGGCCGATCGGCTTCGAAAGCCTGACCCGGTTTCACGGCGAGCCCCGGCAGGGCCCGGACCAGTGGTTCGAGGATGCAGCCGCCGTCGGCCTTGGGGCCGAGCTCGAGCTGGCGGCAATCGCCCGCGCGCTCGACGCCCTCGAAGCGCTCCCGGCCGGCATCTACCTCACCGTCAATGCGTCGCCGTCTACTGCCTGCGATCCCCGGCTCCACGCGCTGCTTGCCCGCGCAGACCTCGGGCGGCTGGTGCTGGAGATCACCGAGCAGCAGCGCTTCGAGGCGTTCGGCCAGCTGGAGGCCGCAGTGGCCGGCCTGCGCGCGGGGGGCATGCGGCTGGCGGTCGACGATGCCGGCTCGGGCTATGCCGGGCTGCAGCAGATCCTGCGGCTGAAGCCCGACATCATCAAGCTGGACCGCTTCTTCGTGCGCGAGATCGACCGCGATCCCGTGCGCCGCGCGCTTGCGGCCGCCCTGGCCGAATTCGCTGCCCGGATCCGCTGCCAGATCGTGGCCGAAGGGGTGGAGCAAGAAGCCGAGCTCGAGGCCCTGCGCGAGCTGGGATTCAAGACCATCCAGGGCTATCTGCTCGGGCGGCCGGGGCCGATCTCCACCGCACGAGCGCTCGTCGGCGCGGGGGCGGCGGGCAGCTGACAGGGCCTCAGCGGGCAGAGACCCGGTCCATCCAGTTGTCGCCGATGTAAACCCGCACGGGCCTGCCGGGCTGCTCGCGAAAGAACACCGCCTCTCCGATCGGTTGGGCTCCGGTCGGCGCCTCCGGGCGGAAGCGGCCGTTGCCCATCGGATCGAGCTTCAGCGCTCCGTCGATACCCGGCGCGGTGGAGGGCAAAAGCGCCAGCCTGTCATTCAGCAATACGACCGTCATGTCGCTCCAGCGCCCGCGATAGACCCCTTGGAAGCGCGTCGAGGCGGGATCCCACTGCCCGGGCGCGGGCTTCACGGTCGACCTGGCGAACAGTGGGCCCCACCGCTGCGATCAGCTGCCGCGCGATGTCGCCGGCCTCGCCATCCACGCTGTTGGTCAGCACGATTACGCCGAACTTGTCGTCGAGCTGGAACAGGGTCTGCGTGATATAGCCCGGATAGCCGCCGCCGTGGCCCACATAGCTTCTGTCATTGATGCGCTGGGTGCCGAAGCCGAGCCCGCTGCCTGTCCGCCAATTCTCCTCGACCGACCTCACCCGTTGCATCTCGCGCCTCGAGCTGCTGCCGACAATCTGGTTTCCGCCGCGCTGGCCCCGGCGGAACTGGGCACAGACGAACTTCGCCATGTCGCCAAGATCCGAGGTGAAGCCGGTTGCAGCCGCCATCCCGCGCGCGTCGACAAACCGGATGGGTCGCGCCGAACTGTTCGCGCGACCCATCCGGCATCCGGCGGCCATAGGGGGTCGCAAGGCCGGGCACGGGCTTGTCGAAGCCCGAGTTGGCCATTCCCAGCGGATCGAGGATGTTCGCCTGCGCATAATCCGCAAACCGCTGCCCGCTCGGCTTCTCCACCAGCAGGCCGGCAACCGCATAGGCGAGGTTCGAATATTTCCAGCGGGTCTGCGGCGCGAACGCCGCCTGCCGGTGCCCGATCGGCGGACAGAAGCGAAGCCCGTCCCGCGTGCGGACCGTTTGCAGGGTGATCTTGTAATCGAAGGCGACGAAGGCCTCCACGATCACCCGAACCCGGTCGCCGCGCATGTTGGCGACCGCATGATCGAAGGCCGCCTTGGCCTCGGCCAGCGTTTTGGCATAGCGATAGCGAGAGGTCGTCAGCCCCAGCGTCTCGGCCGCAAGATCGCGGATTGCGTCGCGGTTCATCGTGATCTGCGCGGAGCGTGCCGATGGCACCACAACCGTGCCCGCGGCCTGCACCTTGGCCAGCACCTCGGTGCGGATCGCCTCGATCTCGGGCACCACAAGGTCGGGCCGGTGCTTCGCGATCACTGCCCGCAGCGCGTCGCCGTCCAGCATCGGAAACACCTCGAAACCGTCTGCCATCTGCATCTCGGGCGCGCCGGCATAGCTGTCGCACGTGATCACATGGGCGCCCAGCCGCTTGGCCGAAATCACGAACTCGCGCCCCGGTTCGCCCGACCCCAGAAGCGCAATGCGCGCCGTGAATGGCATGTTGGTTTCCGCCCGATGCCCGGGCCGCGCATGAAGGCCCGCGCCCCCGTCGGCCAATCGACCGGGCCGCGATTGCCCCTCCTCGATTGCCTGAGGGCCCGCCGATGGCCTAACAGACACGCCGTGAACGCCGCTCGCCTTGCCGCCGCCCTTCTGGCCCTCGCGTCCGTTCCGGCGCACGCGGCCCTTTCCCCTGCCGAACAGCGCATGGTGCAGGCTATCGACGCCAACACCGAACGCAACATCGCCCTCCTCGAGCGGCTGGTGAACCAGAACAGCGGCACCAACAACATCGAAGGCGTAAGCAGGGTTGCCCAGATGATGGCAGCCGAGCTGGAGAAGCTCGGCTTCACCACCCGCTGGATTCCGATGGCACAAACCAGGCGCGCCGGCCATCTCTTTGCCACCCACAAGGGAAAGCCCGGCACCAGGCGCCTGTTGCTGATCGGCCATCTGGACACCGTGTTCGAGCCCGACAGCCCGTTCCAGCGCTTTGCCCGCGAAGGCGACACCGCGCGCGGGCCCGGCGTGGGCGACAACAAGGGCGGCATTGTCGTGATGCTTGCAGCGCTCCAGGCCATGCAGCAGGCCGGCACGCTCAAGCGGGCGAACATCGAGATCGCGCTGACCGGCGACGAAGAGGAGGCCGGCTCGCCCCGCGCGGTCGCCCGCGCTGATCTCGTCGCGGCCGGCCGCCGCGCCGACGTCGCACTCGATTTCGAAAGCCTGGTGCGCGAGAATGGCCGTGACATGGGCTCGATCGCCCGGCGCTCGTCCAACACCTGGGAACTGTCGACGACAGGCGAGACCGGCCACAGCAGCGCGATCTTCAGCACCCGTCTGGGCGACGGTGCGGTGTTCGAGGTTGCCCGCATCATCAACCGCTTCCGCACCGAACTGCCCGAGCCGAGCCTCACCTTCAACGTCGGACTGCTCGCCGGGGGCGAACGGGTGGAGATCGACGACGAGCGGGTCCGCGCGACGGTCAACGGCAAGTCCAATATCATCCCGCCGATCGCGTTCGCCGTCGGCGAGTTCCGCACCCTGTCGCCCGAGCAGACCGCACGGGTCCGGGCGAAGATGGAGGCGATCGTTGCCGACAACAGCCCGAGGACGGGCGCGAAGCTTGTCTTCAACGATCCCTATCCGCCGATGGCGCCCACCGACGCAAATCGCGCGATCCTCGCGCGCCTCAACGGCGTGAACCGCGATCTGGGCCTGCCCGACATGCCCGAACTCGACCCGCTTCGCCGTGGCGCCGGCGACATCGGCTTCGTTGCAGCCGATGTGCCGGGCCTTGCCGGGCTGGGCACCTCGGGCAGCGGCGACCATACCGACCGCGAGATGATCGACCTTACCTCGATCCCGCTGCAGGCCAAGCGTGCCGCGATCCTGATGAGCCGGCTGAGCGGTGAGCCGGCCCAGCGGTGAGACGGCCGAGCGGTGAGCCGGCCGAGCGGTGAGGCAGTTGGGGCCCGGCAAGGCCATGGCGCATGGCTGGCCTGCGCCGAACCGGCAGCAGTTCACGGCACGGCTGCGGGTCGTTCCCTGTTTCGCTTGATCGGGTGCAGAGCGTGCAGACAAGCCGTGCGATAACCAGCAGCATCGTGGCGGCCGCTTTGGCGCTTGCCGCCTGCGGGTCCGGTGCGCCGCAGGCCCCGGCTCCACCGGAGGTGGAGGTGGAAACGGTCAGCGCCGGTGCGATCGACAATATTGTCGAGCTTCCGGGCCGGGTGCAGGCCATCCGCACCGTCGAAGTGCGCGCCCGCGTCACCGGGATCGTCGCCCGACGGCTCTATTGCGAAGGCAGCTTCGTGCGCGCCGGCCAGCCGCTGTTCGCAATCGACCCGCGCGAACTTCAGGCCAATCTGTCGTCGGTGCAGGCGCAGTTGCAGCGCGCCGAAGCCGCGGCCCGCAATGCGCGGCAGGATGTCGACCGCTATCGCCCGCTGCTGGTCGAACAGGCGATCAGCAAGCAGGAATATGATGCCGCCGTCGCCGGGCTGGGGCAGGCGGAGGCCGATGTGCTGCAAGGCCGCGCACAGGTGGAATCCGCCAGGCTGAGCCTGGGCTATGCGACAGTGACCGCCCCGATCTCGGGCCAGGCGCGCCGCGCCCAGGTGACCGAAGGGGCGCGCGTCAGCGCGGCCGACGGCACGCTGCTGACGGTGATCGAACAGACAGACCCGGTGTTCGTAAACTTCTCCCAGTCGAGCTCGGAGCTTATCGCGATCCGCCGCGACATCGCGTCGGGCGACCTTAAGGTGCCCGGTATCAGCCGCACCCGGGTCGAACTCCTGCTGGAAGACGGCAGCACCTTTCCGCAGATGGGCCTGCTCGACTTCCTGGACCTGTCGTTCGACGAGGCGACCGGGGTTTCGGCGCTGAGGGCCGAATTCCCGAACCCGGGCGCTAACCTGCTGCCCGGCCAGTCCGTGCGCGCCCGCATCTTCGCCGGCACCCGGTCGGATGCGATCCTGGTGCCGCAGCGCGCCGTCATCATCGGCCCGCGCGGCGGCAGCGTGATGGTGCTGGGCGCCGACGGCAAGGCCGAGGCGCGGTCCGTTCAACTGGGCGACCTGCGCGGGGACCAATGGGTGGTCCGCGGCGGGCTGAAAGGCAGCGAGAGGGTGATCGTCAGCAACCTGCAGAAGGTGCAGCCCGGAAGCCCCGTGCGGGTGGCCGGCGCGAAAGCCCCGCCCCATCAGCGCAAGACGACCCAGGCCAATGGGCCCGCGCGTCTTCATCGACCGCCCGGTCTTTGCCCGGGTGATCGCGCTGCTGATCTCGCTCATCGGGCTGCTCTGCGTGGCCTTGACCTCGGCCTCCAGCGGGCAGGGGGCGATCACCTTCGCCTTCCAGACCGGGACCGGTATCGACAAGGCGCAGATGGATGTCCAGAACAAGCTGACGCTGGATAACAGCGCCTCCCCGAGGATGTGCGCCGGCAGGGCATCCCGGTGCGGCAGCCGAGCGCCGGCTTCCCTTCGCAGCTGCTCGCCAGCCAACCCGACGTGCTGGCTGCCGAACAGCAGGCTGCTGTCGCTCAGGCGGCAGGAACTGGACAATCTGGCCGCCCTCTACGCCGCACTGGGCAGAGGCCTGCCGCCCGCCGGCTGATCGACCGGCTGCCGGACTGCGCCATTCTGACGCACAGCCTGTCTCTGGCCCTGGTTTGACCGGGATCAAGGCCCCGCGCGTCGGTGCGGGCCACCACTGGCGCCATCCACCTGCCCTGGCAGGGGAGCAACCCATGAACCCGGGGCCAGACACACAATGACAGCCTTTCTCCAGGCCGGCGCCTACCTCCTCTTCGGGGTCCTCTCGCTGTTCATGATCGCGACCGCGACCAGCGCGGGCTTCGCAATCCACGGGGTGATCATCCTCGTTGCCTGCCTGCTCGCAGCGTTCACCACGCTCAGGGGGCTCGAGCCGTCGCCTGCCGGCGGCTGGCATCTGCCAGACCGATCGAACGGCGGCTACCATGACGGCGTCATCAAGGCCGGCGTGATCGCAACCGTCTTCTGGGGCGTGGTGGGCCTGCTGGTCGGCGTGGTCATCGCCGCCCAGCTAACCTTCCCGACGCTCGGCTGGGGCATCGAGTATTTCAGCTTCGGGCGCCTGCGGCCGCTGCACACCTCGGCCGTGATCTTCGCGTTCGGCGGCAACGCGCTGCTCGCAACCAGCTTCTGGGTGGTCCAGCGCACCTGCCGCACCCCGCTCTGGGGCCCCGGCCTCGCCTGGTTCGTATTCTGGGGCTACCAGCTGTTCATCGTTCTCGCCGCCTCCGGCTATGTGCTCGGCATCACCCAGTCCAAGGAGTATGCCGAGCCGGAATGGTATGTCGATCTCTGGCTCACAATCGTCTGGCTCGCCTATCTTGCCGTCTATGTCGGCACCATCGCGAACCGGCGCGAGCCGCACATCTATGTCGCCAACTGGTTCTATCTCGCCTTCATCATCACGATTGCAATGCTGCATGTGGTAAACAACCTTGCAGTGCCGGTGGGCTTTGGCCCCAAGAGCTACGGGGTGTGGGCGGGCGTGCAGGACGCGCTGACCCAGTGGTGGTACGGCCATAATGCGGTCGGCTTCTTCCTGACCGCGGGGTTCCTCGGCATGATGTATTATTTCGTGCCCAAGCAGGCCGGAATGCCGGTTTATTCTTACCGGCTCTCCATCGTCCACTTCTGGAGCCTCATTTTCCTCTATATCTGGGCCGGTCCCCACCACCTGCACTACACCGCCCTGCCCGATTGGGCGCAATTCCTGGGCATGACCTTCTCGATCATGCTGTGGATGCCCAGCTGGGGCGGGATGATCAACGGCCTGATGACGCTGGAAGGCGCGTGGGACAAGATCCGCACCGATCCCATCATCCGCATGATGGTGGCGGCACTCGCGTTCTACGGCATGTCCACCTTCGAAGGGCCGGTCATGGCGATCCGCTCGGTGAACGGTCTCAGCCACTACACCGACTGGACGATCGGCCACGTTCACTCCGGCGCGCTCGGCTGGAACGGGTTCATCACCTTCGCCTGCATCTACTTCCTCAGCCCCCGCGTGTTCGGGGTCGCACGGCTCTATTCGCTCAGGATGATCAACTGGCACTTCTGGATGGCGATCGCGGGCATCACGCTCTACACCTCCTCCATGTGGGTCGCCGGCATCACGCAGGGGCTCATGTGGCGGGAATACAACGCCGAAGGCTATCTCGTCTACTCGTTCGCCGAAGTCACGGCGGCCATGCACCCCTATTATCTTATGCGGCTGCTCGGAGGGCTTCTCTACCTCGGAGGTGCGCTGTTCATGGTGTGGAACCTCTGGATGACCGCGAAGGGCCGGGTTCGCAACGAAGCCCCGCTCGATGCCGGTGCGCCGCACAGCCGGTCCGCCGACAGGCCGCAGCCCGCCTTCCAGCCGGCGCCCGCCGCCCAGCCAGCCGAATAGGAGCGCCCGACCGATGATCTTCGAAAACCATGGCAAGGTCGAACGCAACGTCTCCATCCTTGCCGTCCTCACCCTCATCGTGGTGATGATCGGCGGGCTGGTGCAGCTTGTCCCCCTGTTCTTCCTGGAGAACACGATCGAAAAGGTTGAAGGGGTGCGCCCCTACACCCCGCTCGAGCTCGCCGGGCGCAACATCTACATCCGCGAGGGCTGCTACACCTGCCACTCGCAGATGATCCGGCCGTTTCGCGACGAAGCCGAGCGTTTCGGCCACTACAGCCTCGCGGCCGAGAGCATGTACGACCACCCCTTCCAGTGGGGCTCCAAGCGCACCGGCCCCGATCTCGCCCGCGTCGGCAACCGCTATTCCGATGAATGGCATGTCCAGCACCTCGTGAACCCGCGCGACGTGGTGCCGGATTCGATCATGCCGGCCTATCCCTTCCTGAAGGACCGCCTGCTCGACACCGGCGACATCGCAGCCCACCTGAAGGCCAACCGCACGGTCGGCGTGCCCTATTCCGACGAGCAGGTCACCCATGCGCTCGCCGACATGCAGGCCCAGGCCATGTCCGACGGAGATCCCGCCGACCTGCAGCGCCGCTATCCGAGGGCCCAGGTGCGCGATTTCGACGGCGACCCCGCGCGCCTGACCGAAATGGATGCGCTGGTCGCCTATCTGCAGATGCTCGGCACGCTGGTCGATCTCGACAGCTACGTCCCCGAACAGAACCGGCGCTAAGGAGAGCCGCAATGGACTATCAGACGCTTCGCACCTTCGCCGACAGCTGGGGCCTGCTGTTCATGGCCATCGCCTTCGCAGCCGCCATCGGCTGGGCGCTCAGGCCCGGCAGCCGCGCCGCGCACAGCGACGCCCGGATGATCCCCTTCCGAGACGACGAGGCAGGCCAATGAGCCAGGAACCGAACAGCCAGGACCTCGGGACCACCGGACATGAGTGGGACGGAGTCCAGGAACTCAACAACCCGCTTCCGCGCTGGTGGCTGTGGATCTTCTACGCCACCATCGCCTTCTCGCTGGTCTGGATGGTGCTGTACCCGGCCTGGCCGATGCCCGGCGGCAACACCAGGGGCATGCTCGGCTATTCCAGCCGCGCCAATGTCGAGCAGCAGATGAAGGCGCTGGAGATCACCCGCGCGGCGCAGCTCAAAGGCCTGGAGCAGATGGCGCTTGCCGACATCCCGAAGAACCCGGCCATATACCAGGCCGCGATCGAGGGCGGGCACTCCGCCTTCAAGCTGCACTGCAGCCAGTGCCATGGCACGGGCGCGGCCGGCAGCAAGGGCTATCCCAACCTGAACGACGACGACTGGATCTGGGGCGGCAGCATGGAGGAGATCCACGGCACCCTTGTCAACGGCATCCGCTATCACGGCAACGACAACACGCGCCAATCGATGATGCCGGCCTATGGCAGAGACGGGCTGCTGACGGCAGCGCAGATCGCCGACCTGGTCGAGCATGTGCGGGCGATCTCGCGGAAGGAGCATGACGCCGCAATGGCTGCCCGCGGCAGCCTCACCTTTGCAGAACAGTGCAGTGCCTGCCACGGCACGGCCGGCGAGGGCAACAAGCTCTACGGCGCGCCCCGCCTCAACGATGCCATCTGGCTCTATGGCGGCGATCGCGCCGCCCTTACGGCCACCATCACCAACGCCCGCGCAGGCGTCATGCCGGCCTGGAACGAGCGTCTGTCCGAATCCACCATCCGCAAGCTCACGGCCTATGTCCACAGCCTCGGTGGCGGCGAGTGAACCAGTTGCCCGGCCCGCTCAAACCTGCCCCCGCAAGCCCGGCCGGGCTCGGCGTGGCCGGGCCGCTCTACCAGAAGCGGGTCAAGGTGCACCCGAAGACGGTGGAAGGCCCCTTCCGCCGCTTCAAGTGGGCCGTGCTCTTCGTCACGCTCGGCATCTACTACATCACCCCCTGGCTGCGCTGGGACAGGGGAGCCTTCTCCCCCGACCAGGCCGTCCTCGTCGATCTTGCCAACCGCCGCTTCTACTTCGGCCCCATCGAGATCTGGCCGCAGGAATTCTACTATGTCGCCGGCCTCCTCATCATGGCGGCCCTCGGGCTTTTCCTTGTCACCACCTCGGTCGGCCGCGCCTGGTGCGGCTATGCGTGCCCGCAGACGGTCTGGACCGACCTCTACATGGCCGTCGAACGCTGGGTAGAGGGCGACCGCAACAAGCGCATGCGGCTCGACAAGGCCCCCATGTCGGCGGGCAAGCTTGCAAAACGCACCGCCAAGCACGCCATCTGGCTTGCCATCGCGGCGCTCACGGGCGGCGCCTGGGTTTTCTACTTCACCGACGCGCCCACGCTTCTCCGGGATCTCGCCACGGCCGAGGCCCCCTTCGTCGCCTACGCAACCATCGGCGTCCTTACCTTCACCACCTACAGCCTCGCCGGCCTGATGCGCGAGCAGGTCTGCACCTACATGTGCCCCTGGCCCCGCATCCAGTCGGCCATGCTCGACGAAGACAGCTTCCTTGTCACCTACAAGGCCTGGCGCGGGGAGCCGCGCGTAAGCGCGAAGGCAGCAGACGCCGCCAAACCCGGATTTTCCGGCACAGCTGGCGGGCCGGGCGACTGCGTGGACTGCATGGCCTGCGTGAACGTCTGCCCCACCGGGATCGACATAAGGAACGGCCCGCAGCTGGAATGCATCACCTGCGCTCTGTGCATCGATGCCTGCAACGACGTGATGGACAAGCTCGGCCGCCCGCGCGACCTGATCGGCTACACCACGTTGAACCGCGACATCGCGGAGTCGAAGGGCGAGCCGCTGCCGCCCACGTGGAAGGTCATCGCCCGACCGCGCGTCCTCATCTACGGTGTCGTATGGGCCGCGATCGGCATCGGCATGCTCGGGGTGCTCGCCGGCCGCTCGCGCATGGACATCTCGGTCGAGCAGGAGCGCAACCCCGTTACCGTCGTGCTGTCCGACGGCGATGTGCGCAACAGCTACACGCTGAAGCTGCTCAACAAGGAGCCCCGCCCGCGCGAATTCGATATCACCGTCTCCGGGCTCGAGAATGCCCGCCTGTCGCGTCCTGTGTGGGGCGACGCGCCCGCCGGGCGCCTGCGCCTCAAGGTCCGCCCGGGCGGGGTGGACACCTATCGGGTGCAGGTGCGCGTGCCGGCGTCCGCGATCCGGGCCGAACACACCGGGATCGTGTTCAAGGCGCACGCGGCGGACGGAGACGGCGATACCATGGAAACCACGCGCTTCACCGCGCCCGAAAGCTCGGTGCAACCATGAGCGGCAGCCCCTTCACCGGGCGAATGGCCCTTGCCGTGATCGGCGGCGGCTTCGGAATCGTGATCGCGGTCAATATTGCGCTCGCGGTGTTCGCCAGCCGCAGCCATCCAGGCCTGGTGGTCGAGAACAGCTATGTCGCCAGCCAGAAGTTCAACGGCTGGCTGGCACAGGGCCGCGCCCAGAAGGCGCTCGGCTGGACGGTGGAAACGGATGCCGATCCGCTGCTGCTCACCATGCGGGCCCACGACGCGCTCGGCGCCCCGCTCACCGGCCTCGATGCGGTCGCCAGCCTCGAACACCCGCTTGGTGCCGAGCCCACCCGCAGCCTCGCCCTCGTGGAGACAGCGCCCGGCCTCTACCAGGCTCCGCACGGGCTGGCCGCGGGCCAGTGGCTGACCGAGGTGCGCCTGCGCCGCGGCAGCAACCGCTTCTATCTGGCAGCGCGTCTCACCATCGAAAAGCCCACCTGACATGGCGACCCTGTCCCGACCCTCCGGGCTCGACCTCTTCGTTGCAGAGGCCGCGCCCGGCCGCGCCCGGATCGACCTGCATGTGCCCGGCATCCACTGCGCCGGCTGCATCCGCAAGGCCGAAGGCGCAGTGCGCGCCCTGCCCGGCATCGCGCAGGCCCGGGTGAATTTCACCACCCGCCGGCTGACCGCCGAATGGACGCCCGGCGCCACCACCCCCGACGCAATCGTCGCGGTGCTGGCAGGCGTCGGCTTCGAGTCCCGGCCCTTCGCACCTGCCGATGTCGCCGCACAAGGCGCGGACCCGGCCTCGCGCCGCCTGCTGAAGGCCATGGCGGTCGCCGGCTTTGCAGCGATGAACATCATGCTGCTCTCGGTCTCTGTCTGGTCCGGGGCCGAAGGCGCCACGCGCGACCTTTTCCACCTCATCTCGGCTGCAATCGCGCTCCCCACTGTCGCCTACGCTGGCCAGCCCTTCTTCGCCTCGGCGATCGGCGCGCTCAGGCAGGGCCGCACCAACATGGACGTGCCCATCTCCATCGGCCTCGTCCTCGCAGTCGTGCTCAGCCTCCACGAAACCTTCACCAGCGGCCACCACGCCTATTTCGACGCAGCCGTCATGCTGCTCTTCTTCCTGCTGGTGGGCCGCACGCTCGACAGCCTGATGCGCGACCGCGCCCGCGCCGGCGTCGCCGCCCTGCTGAAACAGTCCGCCCGCGGTGCCATGGTCCAACAGCCCGACGGACAAACCGAGTACCGCCCCATCGACAGCATCGCGCCGGGCATGACCATCCTCGTGCCCGCCGGCAGCCGCGTTCCCGTCGACGGCCTCGTGCTGGAAGGCTCGTCCGCCATCGACCGCAGCCTCGTCACCGGCGAAAGCCTGCCCGAGGCAATCGCGCCGGGCGGCCAACTGCTCGCCGGCACGCTCAACCTCGACGCCCCGCTCGCCATGAAGGCAACGGCCGTCGGGGAAGCGAGCTTCCTCGCCTCGGTCATCCGCCTTATGGAAACCGCCGAACAGGGCCGCGCGCGCTACACCCGCATCGCCGACCGCGCCGCGCGCCTCTATGCGCCGGCCGTCCACCTCACCGCGCTCCTCACCGCCATCGGCTGGCTGGTCGCGGGCGCCGGCCTCCACCAGGCACTCGTCACTGCAATCGCCGTCCTCATCATCACCTGCCCCTGCGCGCTCGGCCTTGCTGTCCCCGCCGTCCAGGTCCGCGCTGCCTCCGTCCTCATGCGCCGCGGCATCCTCGTGAAGGACGGCAGCGCGCTCGAGCGCCTCGCCCAGTGCGACACGGTCGTCCTCGACAAGACGGGCACTCTGACGCTGGGTCGCCCGGTCCCGGCCGGCGGCCTGCCGCTTGACACGGCCGATCTCGCGCTGGCAGCCGGGCTTGCCGCCCACAGCAGCCACCCCCTCTCCCGCGCGCTCCTCACGGCCGCCCGCGTGCAGGGCGTCACGCCGGCCCGTCTGTCGGAAATCCGCGAACATCCCGGCCTCGGCCTCGAAGCCACGCACGCGGGCCAGACGCTCCGCCTCGGCCGGCCGGACTGGGTCGGCGCCGACACGCCCGCCGACGCCGCGCTCATCAGCCTCGCCTTCCGCCGCGGCGACGCGCCCGCCATCCCGATCCCGTTCGAGGACCCGATCCGCCCCGACGCCGAGGCTGCAATCGCACGGCTGAGGGACAGGGGCCTCGACGTCCGCATCCTCTCGGGCGACCGGGATGCCGCCGTCGCCTATGTCGCGCGCAGGCTCGGCATCACCCTGTGGGCCGGCTGCCAGAGCCCGGCCGGCAAGCTCGCTGCAATCCAGGCCCTCGCCAGCGACGGCAAGCGGGTCCTGGTCGTCGGCGACGGCCTCAACGACGCGCCCATGCTCGCAGCCGGCCACGCCAGCCTTGCCCCGGCGTCGGCCTCCGACGCCGGGCAGACGGTCGCCGACATGCTCTTCCTGTCCGACAGCCTGCTTGCCATCCCGCGCGCGCTGGAAACAGCGTTGCGCGCCGACGTCCATGTGCGGCAGAATTTCGCGGCCGCGGTTGGCTACAATGTCTTCGCAGTCCCCATCGCGATCGCCGGCCTTGCAACGCCTCTGGTCGCGGCGGTTGCGATGTCGCTGTCATCCGTCATCGTGGTCGGCAACGCGCTCCGGCTGAAGGTGCCGGAATGAAGGTCCCGGCATGACAAGCATCGTGGTCCTCCTCCCGATCGCCCTGCTGATGGGCCTTGCCGGGCTTGCCGCCTTCCACTGGTCGGTCCGCGCGGGCCAGTACGACGATCTCGACGGCGCGGCGAACCGCATCCTCACCGACGAGGAGGACGGGCCATGCTGAAACCGGCGCATGCCGCCCCCCCGTGGAAACAGGCCATGCCCGCCCTCGTCCTGCTCGCGCTGTTGCAGGCGACAGAGCCCGCGCTTGCCCGAGGCCTCGTCCCCGTTTGCACGGCAACCGGCACAGGCTGGATCGACCCCGCCGGCGGCAACGGCACACCCGCCCCCGATACCGGCTCCGCCTGCCCCCATGGCTGGTGCACCCCCCGAAAGTCCCGCCTGGGCAAAGGCAGCTAGGTTTGCCGCCGCAGATCATGGCGGCCACGGCAGCCACCCAGCTTTTCATTCGCTGCGCGGCCATGCTATCCGCCGGGTGCTCTCCGCTCAGCGAAGGATATTCATGCCCCTCAATCTGCCCCGACTGCGCCGCCGGGCCTACGACGTCGCTGTAGGGCTTCGCGCGCACTGGTATCGCAGCTTCTGGGGCATGCACGTCGGGGAGGGCGTCAAGCTGTCGGGTTCGGTCAGACTGGACAAGACAAACCCCCGCGGCATACGCGTTGGCGACTATACGGCACTGTCGTTCGATGTCGCCGTCCTGACCCACGATTTCGTCGGCAACCGCCATCTGCAGACCCGTATCGGCAGCCACTGCTTCATCGGTGCCCGCTCGGTGGTGCTCGCCGGCGTGACGATCGGCGACCACTGCGTGGTCGCGGCAGGCTCGGTCGTGATGACGGATGTGCCGCCGCACAGCCTGGTGGCCGGCAATCCGGCCAAGCGCGCTGCGATCCTGATGAGCCGGTTGGGGCGGTATAACGGCACAGTAGCGGCGCGGCCCTCCTCCATCCGGGCATGGGGACCGACCATGTCCCCGGATCCTGCGACTGCGCAACTTCACCGGCCCGGGCGGTCCACACCCCGCAAGATCCGGGCCTTCGAGCCCCTGAGCGGCCGCATTCCCGTGCCCGGCTTCTCCGGCCTTGAAAGTCATGTTAGCGTCAGGCTGTAGCGGCACGGCCTGCTGGTTCTTGACCAGCCGGCCGTGGCAGGGGGCGGCCGTCGCGCCAGTATTCGGGTTCGAGGTTCCGGAATGAATGTGCGGGTTCAAGGGGTAAGCGGGGCAACATTCCTCGATCGGCTGTCGCACCGGTTCCGGTCAGGTCGGGATGTCGGCTTGCGCCTGCTGATCGAACGGGCGATTGCGCGAAAGGCCATGGCCGGGTCCGTGACTGGCGCGGCCGCCGGGCCCTTCCGCATTCTCGACCTTGGCGGACGGTATGATTACTGGCTTCGGGTCGGGCTCGACTTTCTGGAGGCCAACGACATCCATGTCCTGTGCGTCAACTACTCGCCCGCCGAGATGAGCGCGAACGTTGCGGTTTCGCCTCGGCTGACAGCCCGTGTGGGAGATGCCCGGAACCTGGCGGATATGGCCGACAACAGCTTCGACCTGGTGCACTCGAACAGCGTGATCGAACATGTTGGCCTGTTTGCAGACATGCGGGCCTTTGCCAGCGAAACCCGGCGCCTGGCGCCCTGCCATTATGCGCAGACGCCCTATTTCTGGTTTCCGATCGATCCCCATTTCCCGCGCCTGCCCTTCTTTCACTGGCTGCCCCTGTCGTGGCGGCACAAGCTGCTCAGCCGGATGCGGATCGGCCGGGCGGGGCCGGCCAAAAGCATCGATCAGGCCATGCAGATGGCGGAAAGCTCGATCCTGCTCGACCGGTCGCAATATCGCGCGCTCTTTCCGGATTCGCAGCACCGGTTCGAATGGCTGCTTCTGCCCAAGTCCATGATTGCTGAGCGTATCTAGGGTCCGCGAAACAGAAGCGCCCGGCTCATCGCCCGGAAGCTTTCGGGCTGCCGCCTGAGCAGCCGCCGCCCGGTCTGCGCCACGCCCTGCACCCAGATCAGCGGCAGCAGCGCAGGGAAGTAGCGCCGGTAGAACAGCAGCCGGGCCCGCAGCAGCCAATATTCCGACTGCGCAGAGCGTCCACCCTTCGTGGCCGACGAGCCGATGGACCCGCCATGCTTGTGATAGACGATGGCGCCCCGCGCCAGCCCGATCGTGAAGCGCCCCCTGTTCCTGAGCGCCCAGTCCATTTCCTCGAAGTACAGGAAATAGGTCTCCGACATCAGGCCGACCGTCTCCACGAACCGGCGCGTCGCCGTCAGCGATGCACCCAGCACGCAGGCCGCCTGCCGCGCGGCGGCCCGGCCGTCCCAGGGCGCCTTGAAGGGCCGGTTGCCATGGATACCGGCACTCGCGCCGGTCAGCGGGTTGAAGGTCATGCCGCCAAGCGCCTGCACCGTGTCGGGCGCGTTGTAGAACCGGATCACGGTGCCGATCATCCCGGCCTGCGGCTCCGCGCGGACGGTCGCCAGCAGCGCACGGGCCGCCGACGGTTCCACCACCGTGTCGTTGTTCAGCAGCCAGAAGGCCTCGATCGCGGGATCGAGCAGCAGGTGCCGGATGCCCAGGTTGTTGCCGCCGGCAAAGCCCAGGTTTCCGCCGGCGTTCACCACGGCAAGCCGCTCTTCGCCCGGCGCCTGCGCTGCTGCCGCGTCGGCGTCCAGAACGCGGATCGCAAGCGGCTTGTCCAGCGGCGGCGTTGCCAGCGGCACCGGGCGCTTGTCGGGCGCCTCCCAGGGAACGGCCCCCGACGCCCAGTCGATGATCCGCTCCACCGATCCGTCGCCCGAGGCATTGTCGATCACCACCACCCGGATCGGGATGTCCGATTGAAGCAGCGATTCCAGGCACTCCAGCGTGTCGGTGGAGCCCTTGTAGTTCACCAGCACCACGCCAAGGCGAGGGGTTGGATCGGGCGGCGGCGCCTCGAACGTCTCGTCCGGGCCGTCCTCGAACGGCGGCCAGGCAATCAGCTGCTCGCGCACCGGCAACAAATCGCTCTGCCGATCCATGGCGCCGGGTCAGTCGGTCCCGCCGCCCGCGGCGGGCGGCTGGGGCAGGGCCTGGGGCTGGGGCTGGGGCTGGGCCTGGTCGGCCCTGTCCAGCAGCAGCTTCGGCGCATCGCTTACGCGAATCGCCTGTCCCCGCCCCGAAAGGCTGGGATTGGTCATGAAGTAGCGGTGCAGGTTGAAGCTCGGCTTGCCCGGCCGGACCCGTTCATAATGGCCGTCGGGCTCCATCACCCAGCTCTGCTCGTCGTCTTTCAGGTTGGCCGCCATTACCTGGTCCAGCACCTGGGCATGCACGGTCGGGTTGATGATCGGGATCAGCAGCTCCACCCGGCGGTCGAAATTGCGCGGCATCCAGTCGGCGCTGGTGATCCACACCTTCGCCCGCCGGCTCGGCATCGGGTGGCCGTTGCCCAGCGCGACGATCCGGCTGTGCTCGAGAAAGCGGCCGATCACCGACCGCACGCGGATATTTTCAGAAAGGCCCGGCACCCCGGGCCTCAGGCAGCAGATGCCGCGGATCACCAGGTCCACCTGCACGCCGGCCGCGCTTGCCTCGTACAGCTTCTCGATGATGATCGGGTCGACGAGGCTGTTCATCTTCACCCAAACGGTCGCCGGCCGCCCGGCCTTCGCATGCGCGATTTCCGCCTCGATGCCGTCCATCAGCGTGGACCGCATGTTCAGCGGGCTCATCGCCACATGCTTCAGGCCCTGCGGCTCGATATAGCCGGTGATATAGTTGAACACCTGCGCGGCATCCCGGGCAAGGCCGGGATCGGCGGTGAAGAAGCTGAGGTCGGTGTAGATGCGCGCCGTCACCGGGTGATAGTTGCCGGTCCCCAGGTGCAGATAGGTCTTCAGCTCGGCACCCTCGCGGCGCACCACCATCGACACCTTGGCGTGGGTCTTCCATTCGATGAAGCCATAGACCACCTGCACGCCCGCCCGCTCCAGCGCAGCCGCCCAGGTCAGGTTCTGCTCTTCGTCGAAGCGCGCCTTCAGCTCCACGATCGCGGTCACCGACTTGCCGGCCTCGGCTGCGTCGATCAGCGCCCGCACGATCGGGCTGTTCTTGCCGGTGCGATAGAGCGTCTGCTTGATCGCCACCACATCCGGGTCTGCCGCTGCCTGGCGCAAAAACGCCAGCACCACGTCGAAGCTCTCGTACGGGTGGTGGACAATGATGTCCTTCGCGCGGATCGCGGCAAAACAGTCGCCGCCATGCTCGCGGATCCGCTCGGGAAAGCGGGGCGTATAGGGCTCGAATTTCAGGTCGGGCCGATCCTCGTCGACAAGGCACGACAGGTCGGCAATTCCCAGGATGCCGGCCACCTGGACCACGTCGCGCTCGTCGACATGAAGCGCCTCCTTCACTGCATTGCGCAGATTCTGCGGCGTATGCTCCTCGATCTTCAGGCGGATCACCTGGCCGCGCCGGCGGCGCTTGATCGCCGACTGGAAGAAGCGCACCAGGTCCTCGGCCTCTTCCTCCACCTCGATGTCGCTGTCGCGGATGATCCGGAAACTGCCCTGCCCCAGCCGCTCGAAGCCCGGGAAGACCAGTGGGAAAAACCGCGTCAGCACCTGCTCCATCGCGACAAAGCGCGCCGACCTCCCCGGCAGCCGCACGAAGCGGCGAAGCATCTGCGGCAGCATCAGCAGCGCGAACAGATGCTCGCCGTCGGCGGTGCGCTTCATGTCGAAAACCAGGCTGAAGCCCTGGTTCGGAATGAAGGGGAAGGGGTGCGCCGGGTCGATCGCCTGTGGCGTCAGCACCGGAAAGATCTGGTCGAGGAAATGCCCTTCCAGCCACTCGGCCTCGCGCGCCGTCAGCTCCTCATGGTCGAGGATTGCGAAATCCGCTGCCCTGAGCGCGCTGCGCAGCACCCCGAACACATGCTGCTGCTCGTGCATCAGGGCATCGGCTGCAACCGCGATCTCAGCCAGCTGCTGCGCCGGCGTCAGCCCGTCGGGCGACGGAGTCTCGATGCCCTCGTCCACCTGCCCGCGCAGGCCGGCGACGCGCACCATGGTGAACTCGTCGAGGTTGTTGCCGCTGATCGACAGGAAGCGCAGCCGATCAAGCAGCGGGTGGGCGGGGTTCATCGCCTCTTCCAGCACGCGGCTGTTGAAGGCAAGCCAGCTCAGCTCGCGGTTCAGATACCGGGCCGGGCCGAGCACGGGGTGCGGCTCGATGGGCTGGACGGGAACGGGGCGGTGCACGCTTGCCATCGCCTGTCCTTAGCAGTGCTGCGCCTGCGAAACCACCACCGGAATGCATGAACGGCCGCACAAGCCGGCCGGTTCACCCGCGGGTTACCGCCAACCCCGGGTCAGCCCTCCAGGTTCAGGTCTACGAACACCTCGCGCGCCAGTGGAATCGAAAGCGGCCGCTGCGCTGCCAGCGCCGCCCGGTCCAGCGCCTCGACAGTGCGCTGCAACCCCTCGAAGCTGCGCTCCATCCGCGACAGCACATACTGGGTGAATTCCGCCGGCGCCTCGATCCCCCGGTCGCGCCACTGCTTGGCGAACACCGCCTCCAGCAGCCCGTCGTCGGGCGAACGGATGAACACCCGCGGCGTTGCCGCCAGCCGGCTCTTCAGGTCGGCAAGGCCCAGGTTCCAGTCGGCGGGCGCCGACCGCGCCGTCATCAGCAGCGGCCGGCGCTCGTCCATCGCTGCGTTCCAGGCGTGGAACAGCGCCTCCTCGCTGGGCGTTCGGTCGGCATCGTCCCACAGCCGCGCATAGGAGCGCCGGGCAAAGATCGCGGCCAGGTGTGTCTTGCCGCTGCCTGCCGGGCCGATCAGCAGCGCGGCGGGAATCGGCCATTGCGCCCAGCAGTCCAGGAAGGCCACCGCGTCGCGGTTGGCGTCCGATACGAAAAAGTCCTTCTGGCCCTGCGCTGCGCGCCAGCGCAGCGGAAGCACCATCTGCCGTCGGGCCCCGGCGTCGGTCATCAAGGCCTCCCGATCAAGGCTGCGTTCCCGGCAGCAGCGATTTCGGCCGCCCGCCGCCCGTATTCGCGGGGCCTTCGGTTTCCTGCAGCTGGTCTTCCTGCGGCCCCGGCGGCGCAAGCGGCGCGTCGCCCGCGTCCCGCCGGCGGATCACCGCGCCGTCCAGCCGAACCCCGCGCGCATCCAGCGCATAGCGCAGTTCGTCGCGCGGGATGTCCGACACGATCTCCAGCACCGATTCGCCGCCCAGCACAAGGCTCTGCAGCCTGACGCCGGCAACACCCGGCGTGCCCGCGATCAGCGACTGGATCGCCTGCAGCGTTGCGTCGTCGGGCGTCTGCACCCTCACCGTGAAGCCGCCCGAACCCTCGAACCCGCCGTCCAGATCGGGCCCGCTGGCGACCAGCGCCACCGGGTCCTCCGGCTCGATGAGGCTTGGGTCGGGAAGCAGGTTGCCGGCCCGCAGCGCCGCCACATACAGCCTGTCCGCCTCGAGCACCGCGGTGTCCATCAGTCCGGCCACGTCACCGCCCCGGTTGCGCAGACGCACCCGGCCCAGCTCGCGCCCGGCCGGCCCGAAGCGCACCACCAGCAGCGCCTCGAGCGGTCCGCCCACATGGCTCCGCTCCAGGATCAGCTCGGGGATCAGCACGTCCGCCACCTGGTAGCGGTCGATCAGCGCCCGCCACAGGAAGATGTGCCGCCGTTCGGATTGCCAGGCGTTCAGCAGGATCATGTCGCCGGGCGTCGGCTGGATGCGGACATAATCGACAGGCGTCTGCCCGGCCCGCAGCCGTGCCCAGGCGGCAAGCCAGGGCGAGGACGCCTCGTGCGCCATCCGCGTGCCGGCATCCTGCAGCACCGGCAGCACCAGGAAGGGCGGCGACGACGACAGCGCCGCATAGCGCCCGAGGTATCTCGACGCGCGCACCCGGTCGAACACCACCGCCAGCCGCGCGACATAGCGGTCGGGGCCGATCTGTTCGCGCTCCACCTCGATTGCAGACACCATCGAATCAAGCGCGCTGTCGGGCAGGCGCGGCGCGGTTCCGGCCGAAAGCCCCGACATCCGCGACCACAGCGCCGGCCAGGCAAGCCGCTGCGCCTCGCGCCAGCCGTTCAGGCGCGCGTCGATCCCGGTCTTGCCGCCGACATCGACATTCACCCCGCCGATCACCAGGCCGCCGCTGCCGCCGATCGCAGTCGGCACGTCGGGATTGGCCGCCTTCTTCTTCGGCTTCGCATCCGCCGACTTCAGGCCCGCCTGTGCCCGAACAACGGCGCCCGGCCCTGCCATGGCCAGCACAGCGGCCGCCAGAAACGTCGCGAACTTCGGGCCCGGGTGCATCGGCCAAGCCTTTGGCGCATGAAGGGTGGGATTCCAAGTGTCGAGGCGTTAGAGCCCGGCAATGCCCAGCTCCGAACGCCCCACCCCCGAACGCCCCACCCCCGAACGCCCCGCCACCTATGCCGAAGCCGGCGTCTCGATCGAAGCAGGCAATGCGCTCGTGAAGATGATCGCCCCGCTCGTCCGTGCAACCCGCCGCCCGGGCGCGGATGCCGAAATCGGCGGCTTCGGCGGCATCTTCGATCCGAAGGCGGCAGGCTTCCGCGATCCGCTGCTGGTCGCCGCAACCGACGGCGTCGGAACCAAGCTTCGCCTCGCGGTCGACACCGACCGCCACGAGCAGATCGGCCAGGACCTTGTCGCCATGTGCGTGAACGACCTCATCGTCCAGGGCGCCGAGCCGCTCTTCTTCCTCGATTATTTCGCCACCGGCAGGCTGGAAACCGGAGTCGCCGAACGCGTCGTCGCCGGAATCGCCCGCGCCTGCACGGCCGCCGGCTGTGCCCTCATCGGCGGCGAAACCGCCGAAATGCCCGGCATGTATGGCGCGGGCGACTATGATCTCGCAGGCTTTGCAGTCGGCGCCGTCGAGCGCGACCGGCTCGTCACCGGCGACCGGGTCGCGGTCGGCGATCTGCTGCTCGGCATCGCGTCGTCGGGCGCACACGCCAACGGCTATTCCCTGCTCCGCCGCCTGGTCGAAGGGCTGGACCTGTCTGCGCCTGCCCCCTTCGCGCCCGACACGGTGCTGGCCGACACGCTGCTTGCCCCCACCCGCCTCTACGTGAAGCCGCTGCTGCCGCTTCTGGCCGCCGGCCGCATCCACGCGCTCGCCCACATCACCGGCGGCGGCCTCCTCGAAAATGTCCCCCGCGTCCTGCCCGAGGGCGCCCGGGCCGTCATCGATGCGTCTGCCTGGCCCCTCCCGCCGCTGTTCGGCTGGCTGCAGCAGCGCGGCTCGATGGAGGCCGCCGAGCTCGCCCGCACCTTCAACTGCGGCATCGGCATGGTGCTCGCCGTCTCCGCCGCAGACGCTGCCGCCATCACCGCAGACCTCGCCGCCGCCGGCGAAACTCTCTTCCCCATCGGCCGGATCGAAGCCGGCCCCAGGGGCTGCGAAGTGCGCGGCGACGCGGGTGCGTGGGGCCAGCCAGCCGACTGGACCGCCGCCCACGATGCCTGAACGCCGATTGGCTGTCCTCATCTCCGGACGCGGCTCCAACATGGAAGCGCTCGCCCGAGCAGCGGCAGACCCCGGCTACCCGGCCGAAATCGTCTTGGTCCTCTCCAGCAAGGCGAACGCGGCCGGGCTCGAAACGGCAGCCGCAATGGGCCTCCCCACCCTCGCCATCCCCGCGCGCGAGCACCCAACGCGCGAAAGCTTCGATGCTGCGCTGACCGCAGCCCTCGAAGCCCACGGCGCCGAGGCAATCGCGCTTGCCGGCTTCCTGCGCATCCTCACCCCCGGCTTCATCCGCCGCTGGCAGGGCCGCATCGTCAATATCCACCCCTCGCTGCTGCCGAAATATCCAGGCCTCGACACCCACGCCCGCGCGCTCGCGGCGGGCGACACCATGGCCGGCTGCACCGTCCACATCGTCACCGAAACGCTCGACGACGGGCCGGTGCTCGCCCGGGCCCAGGTCCCCGTCTTGCCTGCCGACACGCCCGAAACGCTCGCCGCGCGCGTGCTGGCAGCCGAACACCGGCTCTACCCCCATGCGCTCGCCGATTTCCTGCGGACCCTGCCGCCTAGCGGAAATCCCGGGGCGGCGCCCATGCGTTGAGCGCGGCTTCCAGCCGTTCCCCCAGCGCCAGAAGGGCGCGGTCTGCGCCCGCCCGGCCCACCAGCTGCACCGCCACCGGCAGGCCGTCCCGCGTCCAGCCGGCCGGGATGGAAAGCGCCGGCAGCCCCGCGAAATTGGCAAGCGCGGTGTAATCGGCAACCGTCACCGGGGCCGCCTCTTCATGCGAAAAGGCCGGATGCGCTGTCGTGGGCAGCAGCAGCGCCTCGGCAAGCCCCAGCGCCGCATGCAGTTCGCCAGCCGCCTGGTCGGTTGCGCGGCGGCCCTGCGCAACCGTCGCGGAATCGATCCCCCGGGCAAAGGCCAGGTGGCTGCGAAAGGTCTCTGAAAACCCCTCCGGCACCCGGGCCACGTCTGCGCCGAAGCGACGGTCCGCCTCCAGCGCCGCCTCCACGAACCCCGCCAGCCTTACCCGGCCATGGTCGACTGCGAAGGCCTGTTCGTCCACCCTCAGCCCAAGGCCCTCCAGCAAGGTCGCCGCAAGCCGCAGCGCTGCCGCCACCGCCGGGTCGAGCCTGGCCCGAAGCCCGATTGTGGCGACCCGGCCGATCGGCGCCCCCGCATCGCCGGGCGCCGGGTCGGCCAGCACCGCGAACAGCGCCGCGCAGTCGCGGACCGAGCGCGCTATCGGGCCGATACAGTCCAGCCGCTCGACCAGGTGCATCAGCCCGGCCGCAGGCACCCGGCCGAACCCCGGCTTGCAGCCGGCGATCCCGCAATAGCTCGCCGGAATCCGGATCGATCCCAGCGTGTCGGTGCCGATCGCCGCCGCGCACAGCCCGGCCGCAGCCGCCGCGCCCGATCCGCCCGACGAGCCGCCGGCCGTGTATCCGATGCGGTGCGGATTCTGCGTCCGCCCGAACGCCTCGTTGTCGGTGGTCGCCCCAAGCGCGCCCTCGTGCAGGCTGGTGAGCCCAAGGATCACGGCACCGGCAGCCTTCAACCGGGTGACGGCCCTGGAATCGGCGGCCGGCCGGCGGTCGGCAAAGGCCCCGATCCCGCCGTGCACAGGCCAGCCCGCCACATCGAGGTTCGCCTTCACCGCAAGGGGCACGCCCTCCAGCGGCCGCGCCGTGCCGGCATCCCAGCGGCCCGCACTTGCGGCTGCCGCCGCGCGCGCGCCTTCGGCATCGACATGGGTAAAGGCCCGCAGCACAGGGTCGTGGGCTGCAATGCGGGCCAGATAATGCTCGGTCGCAGCCACCACGCTGACCCGCCCGGCGCGGAACGCCTCGATCAGCGACACGACTCCCAGCCCATGAATTCCCGCAGCCACCCGCTTCTCCCGCCTGACGCTGGCGACTTTCCGCCCCGCAGCCCGGCGGTCAAGAGGGCGCGACGCCTAAGCCCCTGTTCATCCCGCGCCCGCTTTGCTTTATAGTGGAACGGTAGTCGCAAAAGGGAGCATACGCATGCGCTGGATTGTCGCCTCGGGTCTTGCCGCCGCATCGCTGGCGATGGCGGCCGTTCCGGCGCAGGCACAGGACGGGAACTTCCGCTCCCGCACCGTGCTCGTCTATGGCAACGACCCTTGCCCCACTGCCACCAACCCCGACGAGATCCTGGTCTGCTCGCGCCGCCCCGAGGAAGAGCGTTACCGCATCCCCAAGGATGTGCGCGAACAGGAACGGGCCGAGACGATCGCCCGCGAGGACCAGGTGGCGGCCAACCGCGCCGCACTGGTTTCCGGCCGGGTGGCCGGCACCGGCACCGGCAGCTGCTCCATCCAGGGTGCAGGCGGGATCACCGGCTGCACAAGGGGCCTCGATGTGGCCGGCGCTGCGCGGACCTTGCTGGAGGGCGTGAAGACCGCGACGGAGCCTGTGGACGACTGATACACTCGATGTGGAAGACTGGTCGCGTTCGGCCTGCCTGCCGGCGCGCGGTTGCGCTTGCCGCTTTGCGGACAGCTGATGGTCAGCGGGATGCGGTATAGGGCTGCGGCGGGTCTGCCGGCCTGCTCGTCCCGCGCCGGTGGCGGCCGCCTCCGCCTTCACCTTTCCCGCTGATACCTGAGGTTCACGCTGCTCTCCCCCACGCTGCTCAACTCCACGAACAGGCTCCAGATCCGGCTCAGCGTCAGCTGCAGTGTTGTCATCGTGTTGCCCTGGCTGTCCGTCAGCACCTCGACATAGATGTTTCGCGTCAGCCGCTTGCCGATCGCGATTCCTGTCCCCATCCCTGTCTGGTTGTTGTCGCCGACAATCCGCAGCCGGTCGACGCCGACTGAGCGGCGGATCTTGCCCATCGTGTCGGTGCCCGATTGCAGCCCGGCGATGGCGGTCGCCAGCTGCACGGCTTCCGTCACGCTGAGGTCAGCGACCGAGGCGCCGAACAGCAGCCGCGCCAGGATCTCGTCTTGCGGCAGCGTCGGCGAGCTGGAGAAGCGGATGTCGGGCTTGCCGGCCGTCCCGGTGATGTTCACGAAGGCAGTCACCTCCTCGGCCTGGGTCTGGGCCTGGATGTTGATCGAGCTGTCCAGCGGCCGGCCGTTGAAGCCCACGCGGCCGCTCTTCAGCTCGAAGGTGCTGCTTGCAAAGGTGAATTCCCCCTGCGCCAGGGTCGCCGTGCCCAGGAACACCGGGGCGTCCGGCGTGCCGCGCACGCGGATGTCGCCCCGCCACACGCTTTCCAGCCCCATCCCCTCCACCTGCACCCGGTCGTCCGCCCGCACCCGGATGTCCAGCGCGATGCTCGACGCCGACAGCGTCGGTTCGGCCCCGGGCACCCGCACCTCGCCGGCCCGTCGCACCTGCAGCTGCGGGATTTCGCTTGTCTCCACCTGCACCAGCTGGACCCGCGCCGAATCCGCTCTCAGATCGCCCGAAAGGATGGCCTTTGCACCCTCGCCCTTCAGCCTGAGCGGCCCCGACAGCGTGAATTCCAGCGTGTCGGAATTGGCAAGCCGCGCCCGCTGCAGGTCGAGCGACAGGTCGATCGCCTGGTCAAGCCCCAGCCGCACGAAGCCGGTGCCGCTGATGGTGCCGCCGTTCGCCCGGCCGGTGATACTGTTCAGCTTCAGGAGATCGCCGCCGAACTGGCCGTCGAAAGCGAGGTCGACGATCTCTGTTCCGAAGGCCGCGTTGCGATAGATCAGCCCCTTGCCGCGCGCGATTCCCGAAAGCGACGGATCGGCCGGCGTGCCCGAGAAGTCAGCGCCCAGCGCAATCGGGCCCTTCAGCTCCTGCCCCTCGAACCCGCCAAGCGCCCACAAGGGCTCCACGGGCCCATTATAGCGCACCCCGCCCGAAAGCTGCCCGGCCGCAAAGCGTTCGGCCGGCGTGCTGCCGGGCCCCGGATCCACCCGCAGCACCAGCCGGCCCAGATCATTCTTCTGCCACGACAGGTTGGCGCCCAGCAGCAAACCGGCGCCATCCGACCGGGCCGAAAGCCGCACATCCACCGGCACCGTGATCCCGGTAACGCCTGCGCGCTGCAGCCCGGCGATCGTCAGGTTCGCCTCGCCGGCCGGGATTCGCGAATCCTGCTGGTCGCGAATCACGAGCTGCCCGTTCGCCTTGCCTCCGAACCCCCAGCGGCCGGTATAAAGGTCAAGGATCGAGAGATCGACGTTGGTCAGCGCCAGTCGGAGCTCGCGCTGGTTGCCAAGCTCGCCCGCCACATCCACCTCGCCCCTGGGCAGCAGCAGGCGCGCGGGCAGCAGCCGCCACCCGCCATCGGCCCGCACCAGCCGGGCCGGCCGCTCCAGCTTCAGCGGCAGCTTGCCCAGCGTGCCATCCAATCCGATCGCATAGCCGTCGCCGACCGACTGCACGCGTGCAGCGACCGTGAACGGCTGCCCGTCACCGGCCCGCCCCTCGGCCCGCAGCGTTGCAGTGCCCGCCGCTCCGGCAAGATTGGCCGATCCCGACACCGCAGTCAGCACAACGGCGTCGCGGCGAATGCCCGTTGCCGAAAAGCTTCCGCGGATCACCGGTCTTTCGGGCTCCAGCACAACCGTGAACTGCGCAGCCCCCTTGCCGATCGCAATCGGGGTCTGCAACGGAATGCGCGCATTCACTGCGCGGGCCGTTCCCTCCACCTGCTGCAGCGCGCCCGCTGCGCTGAAGCCCAGCCTCGCATCCAGCCCGCGCCCGTCGACAACCAGCTGCCCCGCAAAGGGGCCGGCTGCCGTCTGCTCCAGCCGGCCGCGCGCCTCCAGCCCGGCAATGCCCGCCTGCTGGATGTCGAGCACCAGCGGACGCCCCTGGCCGAAGCCGATCAGGATGCGGCCATCCAGCGGGCCCTGCGGGCTTTCGCCGCGGGCCACCAGCAACACGCCGCCGGGCGCAGGCGCGATGTCGGCCACCAGGTTCGTCACGCCGAAGCCGAAGCCGGGCGCCGCCAGCGTGAAGGTTCCGCGCGGCGCGGCCGAGGTGCCCGAGGCGGAGACCGTGAACGGCCCATAGGCCCGGCTCTGCCCGGCGGCGTCAAGCGTGAAGCGCCCGCTTGCCGGGTCATAGCGGCCCTTTGCGCCCGCCACGCTCAGGTTCGGGCTGGCAAACTGCGCCCCGCTTACCGCAATCGCGCCGTCGGCCCCCAGCGTGAAATTGCCCGACGCCCGGGGCAGCCCGCCAAGGAAATCCCGTGCCGACACATTCACAAGGCCGAGCGCGCGGACCTCGAAGCGCCCCGCCACCGCCGGGCGCAGGGCGCCGGGCGCGCGGTCGATGCTGGCGTCGGCCCCCAGGTCGATCACGCCCAGCCCGGGCACGTCCAGCCGCGGGACAGCGGCGTCGACCCCGGCCGTCACCCGCCCGTCGGGTGCCAGCACGCCTCGCCCCGAAACCGTCATCCGGGTGGTCGCCAGCCGCACCCCCTCCGCAGCGACCCGCCCGTCTGCAACCCGGATCGTGCCCGACGCACGGGGGTTCACCAGCAACGCCGCAACCTCGGGCGGCAGCCCGACCGTCCGCCCGGCGCGGGCCGTAAACGGCACCTCCAGTGGCCGGCCTTCGCCCGCAAGCCGCACCGTCCCTTCCGCCAGTATGGCGTCAGCGCCGACAACCGCGTCCTCGGTGCGAAATCGCAGCGTCTGCGCGCCCACCGTCCAGCCGAAAGCCGTGTTCTTCAGCGGCCCGTCGGCGGCAAGCGTGGCGCGCAGTCCGGTGCCCGACAGCGCCGGGTTCAGCACCGAAGGGTCCAGCAACACGGCCTCCAGCCGGATCCCGTCGGCCACATTGTCGGTCGCATCCAGCCGCCCGCCACCCGTCACCCGCAGCGCAGGCGACGCAGCCGACAGCCTGACGTCGAACCAGTCCCCGTCCTTCGATCCTTCGGCGTCCAGCGTGATCGCCGGCGCAGCCAGATCCGCCACCAGGCCGGGCCCCAGCAGCGGGGCGGGCGCCACCTGCCCCTGCACGCGGAAACGGCCGTCGTCGGCCCGCAGCTGCAGGTCGGCAACGCGTGCTGCCGTCGGCTCGGCGCTCAGGTCCGCCCGCACGCTCCCCCGCCAGCGGCTCCAGCTGCCGGCGCCATCGGCCTCGATCACCAGAGGCGCAGTCAGCCCCGCCGTCGTTGCCACCAGGCCCCCCACCGGCGCGGTCAGCTTCGCATCCAGGTCGAAGCGGTCGCGATCCGGCTCGGCGTCCAGCAGCAGCAGCAAGCGGTCGCCGCTCGCGCTTGCAGCCTTCATGTCCAGCAGCACCCGCCCGGCCCGGATGTCGGCCCGGCCGCTTGCCGACAGCAGCTCCCGCTGCCCGATCAGCGGCTTTTCCAGCACCACGCGCGGCAGGTCGAAGCGGCCGATCCGCACATCGATGTCGGGCAGCAGCGGCTCGTCCGGATCGCGCGGGTTCAGCTTCGACATCCGCAGCACCCGGATCTCGGGCACCTCCAGCCGGTTGATCGACACCAGCCGGCGAACCAGCGTCACCGGCTCCCAGTCCACCTTCGCCAGCGGGATCAGGGCAAGCGGCCCGTCGAGGTCGTTCACCACCACATCCACCAGCACGAACCGCGACAGCAGCGACCCGTCGATCCGCCCGACTTCGTAGCGGATGCCCGATTCGGGCTCCAGGCCCGACACACGGGCCGCCACGAAGGACCGCCCGCCCGGCGTCTCGGCAAGCCACCACAGCCCGACCGGGATGGCCGCCGCCAGCGCGAGCACGATCAGCAGCAGCAGGCCGGCAAGCCAGGCCCACCACGGGCGGCCACCCCCTGCGCCTGAGCCCTCCGACAGCTCGGGCCCTTCCGCGCCGGCCGGTGTCGTGCCCGCCATCAGAAAGCCTGCCCGATCGAGATATAGAGCGCGAATTGCGGATCGAGCAGCCCCCGGTTGATCGCGCGGGCGACATCGATGCGGACCGGTCCGAAACTGGTATAGTAGCGCCCGCCCACCCCCGCCCCGAAGCGTGTGCCGGCAAGGCTCGGCAGCGACCCGCGGTTCACCGACCCCGCATCGAAAAACCCGACCACGCCGAAATCGCCAAACCGGTAGCGCACTTCGGTGCTGGCCTCGAACAGGCCCCGCCCGCCGATCGACCGGCCGTTCAGCCCCAGCTCGCCGACGCCCTGGAAATCGAACCCTCTCACCGATCCGCCGCCACCGGCATAGAGCCGCCGGGTGGGCGCGATCGCGGCGAGGTCCGCCCCCACGATGCTGCCCAGCCGCAGCCGCCCGGCCAGCACGAACTGCTCGCCGATCCCCTGATAGGCAGTGCCGTCCGCGAACACCCGGGCATAGGTTTCCACCCGGCCGGCCTCGCGCGACACCTCGGGGTTCAGCTCCACGCCAAGCCGGAAGCCGCGCGTGGGGTCCAGCAGGTCGTTCGACCGGTCATAGCCGGCCCGCGCCGGCAGGCTGACAAACAGGAACCGCCGCCAGGTGTCGAAAGCAACCTGCGCGGGATCGTCTGGATTGGATGTCGCGCGCAGCTGCTGGCGCGAAGCCGCCAGCCCAAGGCCGACGCTCCAGGTCCAGCGCTTCTGCCAGATCGGCGTTGACGTCAGTTCCAGCTCGGCCCCCAAGGCGAAGGTCTGGGCGTTGAAGGCCGGCGGCGTTTCGTTCGACAGGTCGGCAGCGAAACCCAGCGTCCGGTCACGCTTCCGCCAGTTCCCCATCAGCAGTTCCCCGCGTGCCCGCTGTTCGAAGGTGCCAAGCACGGCGCGGGCGTTCAACATGCCTTCGGGCTTCAGAAAGCTGCGGTGCCGCCAGGTTCCCTCGGCGCGGAAGCCCTCTTCGGTCGCAAAGCCGATCTGTCCGGCCAGCAGGCGATGCGGGCCCCTGTTCCCGTCCACCCGGATTTCGGTCACGGCCGCCTCGCCCTCGCGGACTCCGGTGTCGACCGGCGTCACCGTCACCCCGCCGAACTGCTGGGTCGCGATCAGCGCACGGCGAAAATCGTCGAGCAGCCGGCTGTCATAGGGCTGTCCCTGCCGGAACCGCGCGATCACCTCGGCATGCCGTTCGTCGAACGGTCTGAAGCCCGACATGCGGATCGGCCCGAACACGCCCGGCGGCCCGATGTCGCCGGTCAGCAGGTAACTGCCCTTCGGCGCATCCTCGTCCAGCACCACGTCGCGCACGCCGATCTCGGCAAAGGGATAGCCCAGGCTGTTCAGCCGAAACAGCAGCGCGCCTTCGGCCGCCTCCACGTCGATTGCCCGGATCGGATCGCCGATTTCCAGCCCGAAGCCTGCCGACAGCTCGGGCCGTTCGGCTGGAATCAGGTCCAGCACGATCTCGCGCCAGGTGTAGCGCTCGCCCGGCACCACGGTCAGCCGGATCTCGGCCCGTCCGCCACCTGCGCCGCCGGCTGCGCCGCCGGCTGCACTCCGTTCGGCTTCGGCCTGCTTTGCAAAGTCCGCCGTCACCTCGACGGTTGCGCTATACCAGCCTTCCGAAAACATCAGCCGCTTCAGCAGCTCCTCGTCCGTGCGGGCCCGGCTTGCGATCTGGGCTGCGGTCGCCGGCCTGTTCTGCCCGCGATGCAGCGCCGACAGCCGGCGGAAACTGCCGTCCAGCCCGGTCGGCTGCAGGCCGTCCACCACCACCCGGTAGCGCAGGCCTTCCTGCGCCGCCTCGGTGAAGGTCAAGTCGGTGCGCGGCGCCGGATCGAACATGCCCAGCGGCGGCAGCGGCGCCAGCAGTGCCGGGTCCAGCGCCTCGGCCGGGGCCATTTCGATGGGCTGAGCCGGTTCCGCCACAAACCCGTCGTTCATTTCGGGAATGGGCGGCAGCGGAGGGAACAGTGCGCCCGCCCCCGCGGGCTGGACCGGTGTGCCTGCCTCCGGCGGCTGGACCTGCGTGCCCGCCTCCGGCGGGGGGGACGGCTGCGTGCCGGGAACAGCCTGCGCCGCGGCGGGTGCCGCAAATCCGAGGCAAAGTGCAGCAGCATGGCAGCAAACTGTCGGAAGGCGCGAAGTCACCGGTCGACAAAGCCCCGGCTCGGCAGCAAACGCAAGTGCAGTGGCGGGTTCGCGGCGCACGGCCGTGCCTGGCGCCCGCGCCTTTGCGCTGGCAGCCGCACGGCCGGCGCGCTAGGCAGGCCGCCAATCATCTGGAAAGGAAAGCGCGTGCCCGACATCTTGAAACTGACAACCGAAACGGGCGAAGTGACCATAAGGCTGCGTTCCGATCTTGCGCCCAATCATGTCGCGCGCATCGTCGAACTGGCCGACAGCGGGTTCTACGACGGCATCGTCTTCCACCGGGTGATCCCGGGCTTCATGGCCCAGGCCGGCTGCCCGGATGGGCGGGGCACCGGCGGCTCGTCGCTGCCGAACCTGAAACAGGAATTCTCGGCGCAACCGCACGGGCGCGGCACCTGCTCCATGGCACGCACCTCCAACCCCGACAGCGCCAACTGCCAGTTCTTCATCTGCTTCGACGACGCCGGCTTCCTCGATCGCCAGTATACGGTGTGGGGCGAGGTGACGGACGGGATGGAGCATATCGATGCGCTGCCGAAGGGGGAACCGCCGCAGCGCCCGGGGCGGATCGCAAAGATGCGATCCGCCTGAGGCGGCTGCGGCCCGGCGCGGGACTGCGCAGCAATCGTCCGAAGGTCCGCAGACCTGCCGTGGCGCACGGCCGGCACGAGGAAGGGCGGGGTCTCAACCCCGCCCTTTCTGCGTGTCCGATGGCGCGGCTTGGCCGCGCAACCTTCCTCTTCTTTCTCAGCCTCACCCGGCGGGCTCGGCAGCTTTGCTGCCGGCCGGGCGTTCGCCGGAATCTGCGGACCATCGCTGCGCGATGGCCGCAGGCGGCTTGCGCCTAACGTCTGGCCCTCACCGTCTTCCCATCAGCCCCGTTCAGCGTCAGGACACCGTCCGCAAAGGCATACCCCGTCACACTGCCCAGCGTGCCCAGGAACTGGGCTTCCTGCGTCATCAGGGCATCCGTGCAGGCCATCATCGTGCTCGCCATCTGGCTCATTTCCAGCTTCAGCCCGTCGGGCGAAAGCGTGTAGCCGCCCATGAAGCGGTTGCAGCTGCCCGCGCCGGACACCCGGCCCTCCTCGAAGCGGATGGTCGGCTTGCTGTCGGCCACGATCGGCTGTCCGTTGATCTCGAACACCGCCCACTCCCCGCCGCCCAGTGCGGCACCGCCGGTCGGTGCCCGGGCGGCAGGCTTCGGCTCGGGCGTGGGCGCGCAGGCCGTCATCGCCGCAAGGGCTGCTGCAACAAGAATCCGCATGTCATTCTCCTGGCTGTGAACTGTCCGGTTGGCGGGTGGCAGCCACCGCGCGGGCCCTTGTATCGCGCAATTGCGCCTGCGCAGCGATCATCACCTCCTGCGGCGCCACGATCGTGCCCCGCCGCGGTCGGTCGAGGTCGGCAATCAGGGCAAGCACAAGCGTCAGCAGAAGGACCATCTCGAACGAGGCAAGGGCATTGGCCCGGGACTACCCGTGGCTGACATAGCCGATCAGCACCATGCTCGCCAACGGGAACAGCAGCAGCAGCAGCAGAAGCGTATCGGGAAGGCGGTTTTTCAGCGCGATGTCGCGCGCGGCCGCCAAGTCGAACAGCTCGTTCGCAGACCCGACCGTCAGGATGCGGTAGGAACCGTCTGGAAACAGGGCCGCCGCCTCGACGACAGCCTGCCAGATCGCCTGCTGGGCAATCGCCTGCGGCCGCCCGGCCTCGGCCAGCGCAGCGCGCGTCACGCCCTGCTCCCCCACGGCAACCCGCGCTGCGACATAGTCCTCGAGCGCGGCAAGCGTCCGTCTGTGCGGACCCTTGGGCAGGAAATCGGTGCGATAGACGAAGGTTCCGATCGCATTGCCTTCAGCAACCATGGCAGCGCGTCGCTCGTCATAGCGGGAAACCGCCATCGAAACCGTGAATCCCAGCAGCAGGGCCATCAGCCCCGGCGATGCCGACACCAGCAGGCCTGCATCGCCCTCGCCGGCCTTGTTGCCGGCCCGTCGTCCCACCGCTTGCCCGAACCGCACGGCCAGCGCGAACAGGGCAAACAGCATCAAGCGCAAGCAGCCAGATCGGCGCTGCGTCCATCCATCGAACCAGGGTCTCCAAGGGCCGGCTATTTCTTCAGAGTGTCGCGGATCTCGCGCAGCAGCAGCACATCTTCCGGCGTTTCCACGGGCGCGGCCGCCGGCGCGGTCGCCGCAAACAGGCGATTGGCATTCTTCACGATCACAAACACCGCAAAGGCCAGGATCATGAAGTTGATCACCGCGCTCAGGAAGGCCCCATAGCCAAGCATGGCGACTCCCGCCTCCTTCAGCGCGGCATAGCTTGCGGGATCGCCCTTGAAATTCGCCGGGATCGGGCCCAGCCGGATGAAGTTCGCCGAATAGTCCGCCGTGCCGAACAGCGCGGATATCACCGGCATGATCAGGTCGTCGGTCAGCGAACTCACGATCGTCCCGAACGCGCCCCCGATGATCACACCCACTGCCAGGTCCAGCACGTTGCCGCGCGCAATGAAGGCCTTGAACTCGTTCAGCATGAAATCCCCCTGTGGTCGGCCGCGCCGTGGCACACAACCTGCCTGCAACAGCCCCGGCCGCGCAAGCCGGAAAGCAGGATCGGCCAAGGCCGGGCTGTGCACGCGCCAACGCGAGGCGGGCTTGACGCGCCAACGCGAGGCGGGCTTGACGCCCCGACGCGAAGCGGGCTTGACGCCGCCACACGAAGCGGGCTTGACGCGCCAGTCAGGCGGGGGTTCAGTGCCCGCCACGCCAACCGCATCCGGGGGTCATCGCCATGCGCTTCGTCCGCTTCGTCCTGCCGCTCGCCGCCGCCCTTTCGCTCTCGGCCTGCGGCATCAACTCGATTCCCACCAAGGAAGAGGGCGTGAACGCCGCCTGGGGCGAGGTGGAAAATCAGTATCAGCGCCGCGCCGACCTGATCCCGAACCTGGTCGCCACCGTGCAGGGCTATGCCAAGCAGGAACAGGATGTCCTGGTCGGCGTCACCGAGGCCCGGGCCAGGGCGACCCAGACCACGATCAATGCCGGCGATCTCAGCGATCCTGCCAAGGTCGCCGCCTTCAGCCAGGCCCAGGATGGCCTCACATCCGCCCTGTCGCGCCTGATGGTGGTTGTCGAAAAATACCCCGAGCTGAAGTCCGACCAGAATTTTCTTGCCCTCCAGTCGCAGCTCGAAGGCACGGAAAACCGCATCTCCATCGCCCGGCGCGACTACAACGAGGCCGTGCGCGCCTACAATGTGGAAATCCGCACCTTCCCGGCCATCATCGCCGCCAAGACCATCTATGGCGCCGAGCCCAAGGCACCCTTCAAGGCAACCGCCGCCAACGCGGAAACCGCACCGACCGTGAAGTTCTGATGGAAGCGCCCCGCCCCGCCCTTGCGGCAACGGCGGGGCATCCTCATGTCCGGCCCGTCATGAAGCGCCTCGCGCTCCTCATCCTCCTTTTGCTGGTGCCCACGATGGCGCCTGCGCAGGAATTCCCGAAGCTCGCCGGACGCGTGGTTGATGCAGCCGACATCCTGCCGCCCGAGGTCGAGGCAAGGATCAGCGCAAGATCCGAGGCGATCGACAAGCAGACGACTGCAGAACTGGTGGTCGTCACCGTGCCAAGCCTCGAAGGCGCGGAGATCGAGGACTATGGCTACCGGTTGGGACGAGCCTGGAAGCTGGGCAAGGTCGGCAAGCAGAACGCGGCAATCCTTCTTGTCGCGCCCAACGACCGACGCGTTCGGATCGAAGTGGGCCAGGGCCTCGAACCCATCCTCACCGACGCGTTGACCTCGGTGATCATCCGGCAGGCCATCATTCCCGAATTCCGCGCCGGAAACTTCCCGGCCGGTGTGGAAGCAGGCTTCGATGCGATCGCAAGACAGGTGGAGCTGCCGGCGGAGGAGGCTGCCAGGAACGTCGCTGCTGCCGATGCAGCCGCTTCGAACGGTGGCGACGGCGGCTTCCCGGCAGGGCTCGTCTTTTTCCTGATCCTGCTGTTCGTCTGGATCGCGATATCGTCCAGCCGGGGCAAGGCAGGGCGCAGGGCCCGCCGCGGCGGGCCGATCGTCGTGTGGGGGCCGGGGATGGGCAGCGGCTGGGGCGGAGGTGGAGGCTTTGGCGGCGGCGGCTTTGGCGGCGGCGGATTTTCAGGCGGCGGCGGGGGGGGCTTCAGCGGCGGCGGGGCAAGCGGCGGATGGTAGAGCTCACGCCCGCAGACCATGCCCGGATCGGGCACGCCATCACCGCAGCCGAAGCCCTGACCGACGGCGAGATCGTCTGCACGCTGGGCCTCGAACGCCACCGCTATGTTGAATGGGTGCTCGCGCTTGCGGCAGCAGCGGCATTCCTCGTCCCCGTCCTCTCCACCGCCGTCGGGTTCGGCCCCACCTTCTTTGCTGCCCTGTTCGGCCAATGGCAGTCCGAACCGCTCACCGACTGGCAGACGGTCGAGATCCTCGCCCTCATGCAGGTCGCAGTCCTTCTGCTCGCCACGCTCGCGCTCTGGTGGTCTCCCTTCGCGCAAAGATGGGTCCCGCTGTCGATCCGCCGCGAGCGTGTGCACGAGATCGCGCTGAAGCAGTTCCTCACCCGCGGAATCCACCTCACCGCCGGCCGCACCGGCGTCCTCATCCACGTCAGCTTCGAGGATCATGTGGTCGAGGTCATCGCCGACGAGAGCATCTATTCGAAGGTTCCCCAGGAGCATTGGGCCGACGCCGTCGCAGCCCTGCTCGCCGGCATCCGCAGGGGCGACACGGCCCAGGGCTTCATCGACGCCATCGCCGTTGCAGGCACGGTGCTCGCCACGCATTTCCCGAAAACCGACATCAACCCCGACGAACTGCCCAACCGGCTGGTCATCGTCTGACGAAGTTCGCGCCCGGGAACAGTGGGCCTGATACCGCATCCCGCTGGCCATCGGCTGTCCGCGCAGCGGCAAGCCCGACCGCGCGCCGGCCGACAGGCCGAACGCGATCAGTCTTCCGCATCGAGGCTTGGTATCAGCCGCCGGCAGCGAGCCCTCCCGAACTCGGATGGACACAGGCGATGCAAACTCGGCCCGCCCGAAATCGCTTATCAGCAGCCGGGCTTTCCGGCGAAAGACGAGCCTGACGAATGCTTCCAGCCTGTTGTCGGCGAAAACCAGCGAGACCAACGCACGCGCGTTAAAAGCAGTGCTGCAAAGGTCGGAGCCGCGCCGCCAGCTACCGATGCCGCCTGATCGTCAGGCTTCGCAGGCGGCAGGCCGGCCCTCGGCAGGCGCAGCTCGTCAAGAGCCTTCCGAACGCCGAGTGGCCTGCGCGCAGCTGCCACATTCTGCACTTCGGCAATCGCAATCCCGTTGCGCATCAGTGTCACGGTCTGCCCGGCTGCAACAGCCTTCACAATCGGTTCAAGCGCCGGGGGCATTTCGGTCTTGATGGTCTCGCCCGTGGCTCTTCCTGGCAAAGTATGTCGCGCCGACAAAAGGCACACGGGTTGAACTCCCTTCCCGATGCGTTAATGCCAGCCCGTCCCCGATCCAAACCCCCCGAAGGACCACCTGTGGCCCAGCAATACTCCTACGTGATGAAGGATCTCACCAAGACCTTCCCCGGCGCGTCCAAGCCGATCCTGAACAACATCAACCTGCAATTCTACCCCGACGCCAAGATCGCGATCATCGGCATCAACGGCTCGGGCAAGTCCACGCTTATGAAGATCATGGCCGGCATGGACAGGGAATTCTCTGGCGAAGCCTGGGCCGGCGAGGGAATCCGCGTCGGCTATCTTGCCCAGGAACCGCAGCTCGACGCGCAAAAGACCGTGCTGGAAAATGTGAAGGACGGGGTGCGTGCCGTGGCCGACATGATCGACCGCTTCAACGCCATCTCGGCCGAAATGGGCGATCCGAAAGACGACACCGACTTCGACGCCCTGCTGGCCGAAATGGGCGAGCTCCAGGAAAAGATCGACGCCGTCGACGGCTGGACGCTCGACAACCAGCTCGAGATCGCGATGGACGCGCTGCGCTGCCCGCCGGGCGACTGGTCGGTCGAAAACCTGTCGGGCGGCGAACGGCGGCGCATTGCATTGTGCCGCCTGCTGCTGGAAAAGCCGAACATCCTGCTGCTTGATGAACCGACCAACCACCTCGACGCTGAATCCGTCAGCTGGCTCGAAAACCATCTGAAGGAATACGCCGGCAACGTCATCCTGGTCACCCACGACCGCTATTTCCTCGACAACGTCGTCGGCTGGGTGCTCGAACTCTACTACGGCCAGGGCATCCCCTTCGAAGGCAATTATTCCGCCTGGCTTGAACACAAGGCCAAGCGCATGGCCCAGGAAGAGCGCGAGGGCGAAAGCCGCTCCAAGGCGATCACCCAGGAGCTGGAATGGATCCGCTCAAGCCCCAAAGCCCGCCAGACCAAGTCCAAGGCCCGGATCAAGGCCTTCGACGAACTGGTGGCAAAACAGGATGCGACCCGAAGCTCTGACCGGCAGATCCTCATCCGCAACCCAGAACGCCTGGGCTCCACCGTGATCGAGGCGAACGGCCTCACCAAGGCCTATGGCGACAAGCTGCTGTTCGAAAACCTCAACTTCATCCTGCCGCCCGGCGGAATCGTGGGCGTCATCGGCCCCAACGGCGCCGGAAAAACCACCCTGTTCCGCATGATCACCGGCCAGGACACACCGGACCAGGGCAGCATCAGGATCGGCGAGACCGTCCACCTCGGCTATGTGGATCAATCCCGCGACGCGCTGAACCCGGACAAGAATGTCTGGGAGGAAGTGTCCGGCGGGAACGAGCGGTTCGTGTTCGGCAAACAGGAAGTCTCTACCCGCGCCTATGTCGGCGCCTTCGGCTTCAAGGGCACCGACCAGCAGAAAAAGGTCGGCCAGCTTTCGGGCGGTGAACGCAACCGGGTCCATATGGCCAAGATGCTGAAAGAGGGCGGCAACGTCCTCCTGCTCGACGAACCCACCAACGACCTCGACGTCGAAACACTCCGCGCGCTGGAGGAAGCCCTGGAAAACTTCGCCGGCTGTGCAGTCGTCATCAGCCACGACCGCTTCTTCCTCGACCGCCTCGCCACTCACATCCTGGCCTTCGAAGGCGACAGCCACGTCGAATGGTTCGAAGGCAATTTCGAAATGTACGAAGCCGACAAACTCCGCCGCCTGGGACCGGCAGCCGAACGCCCGCACCGGCTGAGCTACAAGAAGCTGACGCGGTAAGAAAAGAGGCCTCCGGCGGGAAGGGGTCAACAGACCCCTTCACCCCGTTTTCTGTCGCTGTTGAAAATTCGTGACCCGGCATTTTCTTGTAGATACAGATAATTATAGCTGCTGTATTCGATCCATCCAACGACGCGGCCAATATCGCCAAGCATGGCGTAACTCTGGCGGGGGGCGTCCGATCTGGAGGTGCTGGCCGTCATGAGGGACGACCGCTTTTCCCGGCAGCGCGACCGGCTTTACGGCCTGCTCGACGGCGTGCCGCACTGCCTTGCCGCAACCCTGCGCAACGGCATCGTCCGCGCCATCGCGCTGCGCTGAGCCCACAGCAACGAGTTTTGCAGACATGTCCGGTGAGCCCCGCTTTTGCCATCCGCAAATCCAGCGTTCCCAACGTCGCCCCGGCTTCCGCCGCAACCGCCGCTCCGCCCGACGGCAGCACGGTGAAGCTCTCCGCCCCCCCACCCACCATTGAACAGCGGGGGTGCAGGCGTCTAAGACCGCTGCCTGGTCAAGGGCGAACCCTTGCCGCCGGAGACATTGTGGACCAGTCCCTCACCGAAGACCTGAAGGCCCGCGACCGCGAGCGTTGGCTCAGCATCCTCTGGGCCCCGGCCGGCGCGCGCCCGGCCCTTGTCGCGCTCAACGCCTATGATCTCGAACAGCAGCGCGTCGTCGCCGAGGCCCGCGAGCCGATGCTTGCCGAGATCCGCCTCGCCTGGTGGCGCGAGCAGCTGGAACATCTGTCTGCCGGAAAGCCCGCCCCGCCCCAACCCCTGCTGCGCATGCTGCGCGACGACGCCCGCGCCCGCGGCGCTGACCTCACCGATCTGTCGCGCATGGAGGAAGGCTTCCTGCCGCTCCTCACCGAAGGCCGGCTCGAGCCGCTCGCCATGGCGCAGGCCCGCGGCGCACCGCTGTTCCGGGTGGCTGCCGGCGTGATCGCCGGCCGACCGCTTTCCAACCCCGAAGCCACGGCCGCCACCTGCGCCGGCACCCGCTGGGCGCTTGCCCGGCTCTGGCGCGGCGGCTGGGGCCAGGCCGAGGCGCGGCTCGCCGCCCTCGATCCGCCGCCCTTCCCGTCGGCCCCCTCCGGCCCCCTCCCGCCGGCGCTCCGGGCGCTCGATGCGCTTGCCGCGCAGGATTGGTCCCGGCTTGAAACGGGCCGCCCGCTCGCCCGGGCCGCGGCGCCCGGACGGCAGTTTGCGATGGCCATGGCTGCGCTCGGCCGCTTCTGAAGCCCCTTTCCCCATACATCCCGCGTATGTTAGGCATGTGAGGGGTCGGGCCCGGGTGCAGCTGCTGCGCCCGTTCTGGGGGTTCCGCGCCGATGTTCTCCAACCTGCCTGTCCGCTTCGCCGCCGCCCTGGGCGCCCTGTTGCTGCTTGCCGGTGCCGCCGCACTCTGGTTCGCGGCCGACAATGGCCGGGCAGGCGCCACCGCCACGCCGCCACCACCGGCAGCATCGGCAGCATCGGCATCAAGCCCCGCCGACGAGCCCCTGCTCGCGCCCGAACCAGCCGTGCCTGCGAAAAGCAAGGAAGAACAGCGCTTTGCCCGCGCAGACCGCGACGATGACGGGCGCATCACCCAGGCCGAATATCTGCAGGCCCGGCGCCGCAACTTCGACAAGCTCGATGCGAACGGCGACGGCCGGCTCAGCTTCGAGGAATATGCCACCAGCGGGATCGGCAAGTTCCGCAAGGCCGACGCCGACGGCAACGGCGCACTGATTCCCGCCGAATATGCAACAACCGCCCCGAAACCGAAAAGTCGACAAACGGCTTCTGCCGAAGCCTGCCGCTGCCCGCAGACCCGGGTCGC
>BBPD01000192.1_pt1 | contig 55061 bp, 52 predicted proteins | sample 1344911 | NCBI WGS metagenome assembly BBPD01 (sample SAMD00019088, study PRJDB2971) | groundwater metagenome | biome: freshwater biome; feature: mineral spring; material: ground water | place: USA: CA, Sonoma | collected 2011-09 | depth surface m
CCGAATCCGTGTTCAGCCCAGCGCGCGGCGCAATGGTGTTTCAAGGATGTCACGACGCCAGCCGCCGAGGGCATCAGGCCATTCGCCGTTCTGTTGCAACAGCGCTTCGAGATGGCGGCGTGCGCAGAGCAGGCCCTCGGGGAGATCCAGCGCCGCGGCGCGCTCGGTTACGGCCGCCTGCAAGGCTTTGAGTCGAGCTCGATCGGTGGGGCTGGCGTCGGTCGCGAGGGGCATCGATAACTCGTCCGTGCTCAGTGGCTGCGCCAGTAGCGCCGCGATTTCGTCGCGCATCCGGCGCGCCGAGCGTGCTGCTTCCAACGCGGCATCGAGTGCTTGCGTTGTCGCGGGTGGGTGCCGAGCCAGCGACACGGCGAGGTCGTTGTCGAGCAACCAGCGCTTGGGCAGGTCTTTCACCCGCGCAGTGGCATCGCGCCAAACCAGCAGGCGGCGCAGCCGCGCCTGCGCTGCGCGGTCGAGCTGGGCGGCAGGGCGTAGCGCGAGATGCGGCTGCGGGTCGTCGCGGTCCTCGCGGGCGGCTTCGAGCATCCGCGCCATGTCTGCCAGCGCGCGCTCCCAGTGGCCGCGCCGGTGCAAGTGAGCCTCGAGTGCATCCACCGCCGCGTGGAGGTGCAGAACGTCGTCGGCGGCATAGTGCAACTGCTCGGCACTGAGCGGGCGGCGCAGCCAGTCGGAGCGGGTTTCGGCCTTGGAAATATCGACGCCCAACAGGGTCTTGACTAGCGTCTGGTAGCCAAGTCCGGCTCCCAGCCCGGCGAAGCTCGCTGCGATTTGAGTGTCGAACAGGCTGCGCGGCAGCACACCAAAGCTATGCCGAAAGGCCACCAGGTCCTCGCTGGCGCTGTGCATCAGCGCATCCGAGCGCCCCACGAAATCGGTCAAGGGTTCGCGAAGATCCGGGTCGAGTGGGTCGATGAGAATGATGTTTCCAGCGGCATCGGCCACCTGTACCAGCGCCAGTTGCGGAAAATAAGTGCGTTCGCGCATGAACTCGGTATCCAGCGCAACGGCACCGAGGCTGTCGAGCGTGGCGAGTGCGCTGGGCAAGTCATTCGGTCGTTCGACGAGCTTGGGGCTCATGCCTGTCCTTGCAGGTGATGGGGGGCTTAGCCTACCGTCATCGCCGCGCCTATCGCGTTGTCCACCGCCCTTGATCTGTGTGCTAAACAAATCCCTCGCGCCAGCACTTGCATTCGTCATGGCTCTCTTGCTGAGCGCCTGCGGCGAGCCGTCCGCGCCGATATCGCCGGACGGGGCCACGTCGCCGGGGCCGGAAATAGCAGCACCTGCTCCCGCTCTGGCGACGGCGGAACCTGTCGCCGCGCGCAGCGTCGCGCCGTGGAAGCCGACACCTCTGCTGGTGCCCACCGATGCCCGCGACGCACTGCTGCTGCAGGCTGTCGAAGCCGAGCAGCGTGGCTATTGGTACGGCGACAAGCCCCTGGGTGCGCTGGATCTGTTCGTGGCCTTGGCCTTGGTCGATCCACCGATGACTGAGGCTGTTGCCGGACGCGAACGGGTGGTGAGACGGATCGCGGCGCGCTTCAAGGCCGACCTGCTTGCGGGTCGCTTGGATGCCGCCGAAGACCTCGATGCCGTTCTTGACGCGGTGCGTCCCGATGAATCCGCAGCGCGCGACGATTCGCTCTCTCGAGCGCGTATCGCCGCGAATGCCGTGGCGCTCGGCAGCGCGCGGCGAGAGACGGGACACTGGCTTGCTCCGGTGGGGGACAGCGCGGTGTTCCACTACCGAGCCGCACTCAAGGTCTTGCCCGGGTTCGAGCCGGCGCGAGCGGGGCTTGATGCCATCGCTCGGGCCTTGCTGCAGCGCGCTGAAAGCTCGGCGCACGCGGGTGACTTCGCAGCAGCCGAGGCCGACCTGCGTCGCGCGGAACGTCTGGGAATGTCGTCCGCCGCAGTGCAGGACGCGCACGCGGCGCTCGCCCAAGCGCGCGCGTTGAGTGCAGCCCAGGCCATCGAAGCAGCCAATGCGGCGATTGAGCGCCTCGATCTACCCCAGGCCGCGCACCGACTTGCCGAGGCCAGAGCGGCTGATCCACAAGCGTCGGGCCTCGATGCCCTTGCCGAGCGCCTCGGCAACGCGCATCGCTACGGGCATTTCCTTCCCGGTCAGCGCTTCGCCGATACGCTTTCTGGCGTCGGTGGCGTGGGCCCGGCGATGGTGGTCGTTCCGCACGGCAGCTTCATCATGGGTGCCGGAGGCGGTGAGCCGGGCGCGCGTGTGAACGAGGGGCCGCCACGTGAGCTGCGCTTCGAGCGCGGCTTCGCGATGGCCGTCTACGAAACGACCGTGGCCGAATTTGCTCGCTTCGTCGAAGCCACCGGCTACCGGACAACGGCCGAACGCACGGGCCGATCCTCGGTCTACGACGAGCGCGGCGGAGCGATGTTGGACCTGCGCGGTGCGCACTGGCGGCGCGACTACCAAGGGCGTCGCGCTGCAGCAGCCACCGATCCGGTACTGCACGTCAGCTTCGATGATGCGCAGGCTTACGCGGAGTGGCTCTCGGCCAACACTGGCCAACGCTATCGGCTGCCGTCCGAGGCCGAGTTCGAATACGTGCTGCGCGGCGGTAGCCGAGCACCCTGGGCTTGGGGTGAAGTATTGCCACGGCGCGTACTGGGCAACCTCGCCGGTGCCGGGGACCGCTCGCCGAATGGGCGCCGTTGGGGCCGATCGATCCCGCGTTGGTCGGATGATTATTGGGGTCCGGCACCGGTCGGGCGTTATCCAGCCGAGATTTTCGGCACCCATGACCTGATTGGCAACGTCTCCGAGTGGGTCGAGGACTGTTGGCACGACAGTTACCGACGCGGGCCCGACGACGGTCGTGCGTGGGTCAATCCGGGTTGCCGCGAGCGCGTCGTCCGTGGCGGCAGTTGGGCAAGTACGCTCAACCAAGCGCGCTCAGCCTTTCGCTTGCAGGTGCCGGTTGCTATGAGTTCGGCGCGTGTCGGGTTCCGTGTCGCGCGCGATCTTTAAAGCGCCGGGCTGTCGCGGTTTCAGGCCCGAGGTTTCTTCCCCGGGGTCTTCGGGGGTAACGAATTATTCTTCGTTTTTGCGCGCTGTGTTGCTGTCTTCTTCTTTTTCGCTGGACCGCTGCCTAGCGTTCCGCCTTTCAGCACACCCTGCTGAAAGTTCTTCCAGAGTTCGAGATTGCGCTCGGCAATCTGATTGAGCAGTGCGAAGGGCGAATGGCTGATGAGTCCACCAAGCTGTTTGCGCAATGTGTGTTGCTGCTCAAGAAAGAGTTGCAAGCTGCGTTCGATGTAGCGGCTCATGAAGCCGTGTAGCGGGTCGCCGTAGAAGCGGATCATCAACTGGAGTGAAGTGGCGGACAGCATCGGCTGCCCTTCTTCTTCACGCTCGGCGATGATTTGCAGCAGCACCAAGCGGGTGATGTCTTGGTCGCTTCGGGCTTCGCGCACTTCAAACTCTTCGCCGTCCAAAACGAGCTGGCGCACGTCCTCCAACGTGACATAGGTGGAAATGCGGGTGTCGTAGAGACGACGGTTCGGGTACTTTTTGAGTAGGCGAGGGGGGTCCATGACTTCACACGATTTTGGGAGCATGGCAAGAGTCGATTCCGCGCCGCACAACGGCAAGTCAAGTCCTGTCAAGCCGCTAGCGGCATGTCTGATTCTGTGCGCTAGTTCGCAACCTGGCCTCAGGTATCGACCGGATGTTCGCGAGAAATGCGCGCCGCGTCGAATCGCCGTGCCGCTTCGGTGAGCGTGGCGGCGAGCCCGCGCCGGGCCGGCCAGGCCTCATCGGCTTGTCCAAGTGCAGTCCAGCAGCGACGCAGCACGGTTTCTGACGGCACTTCGTCGATGCCATGAGCGCCCTCGGATTTTGAGAGCTTGCGGCCCCCGGCGTCGCGCCATATCGGTAGATGCAGGTAAACCGGTGTGGGCAGGCCGAGCGCGCCTTGCAATGCGATTTGGCGGGGCGTGGAGTCGAGCAAGTCGGCGCCACGCACCACATGGCTGATGCCTTGCGCGGCATCGTCGACGACCACGGCCAGTTGGTAGGCCCAAAGCCCGTCGGCGCGCCGCAGGACCACGTCGCCGACGTCGCGTTGCAGATCTTGCTGCACCCATCCATGCACGAGGTCGAAGAAGCTGATGGTGCCGGGCTCGACTCGGAAACGGAAGCTGGGCGTGCGATTTTCGCCCTTGGGCACCGGCACACAGGCGCGGTGGATGCCGCCAGTGGCGGCGAGATCGACGCGACTGCAGCGACAGGCGAAGGCCCGTCCCTTGGTCAGCAACTGGTCGAGCGCGGCGCGGTACAGCGCGTGGCGCTGGCTCTGCACGAGCACATCGCCGTCCGGATGCAAACCGAGTCGCCGAAGTGAGGCCAACTGTGCTGCTGCCGCGCCGGGGCGTTCGCGTGGTGGATCGAGGTCTTCGATGCGGACCTGCCAGAGCCCGCCGTGATGACGGGCATGCAGCCAGCTACCAAAAGCGGCCAAAACCGAGCCCCAGTGCAGCGGGCCGGTGGGTGAGGGGGCGAAGCGGCCGACGTAAGGCGATGAAGGCGGCGTCACGGCGCTCAGTGATACTCTCTTTCGAGTCTGGAATTTCTCTTGAACTCTATCGATTTCCGCCACACTAATACCTCCATCCACCCCGCCCTGGTACTGCAACCATGAAGCGCGTCGCCCTCTTTCTCGCCACCAACCTCGCCATTTTGCTGGTGTTCTCGTTGGTCTGGATGATCCTCAGCCAGTTCTTCAACCTCTCAACGTTCGCGGGTGCGAACATCAACCTTCCCGGGATGCTGGTGTTCTGTGCCATCTTCGGCTTCGGTGGCGCGTTTGTGTCGCTGCTGTTGTCCAAGTGGATGGCCAAGCGGTCCACCGGCTTGGTGCTGATCACCAATCCGCGCGGCGAGCTTGAGCAGTGGTTGTACGCGACGGTCAAGCGCCAAGCCACCAAGGCTGGCATCGGTATGCCCGAGGTGGGCATCTACGACGCGCCGGAAATCAACGCCTTTGCCACCGGCGCATCACGGAACAACAGCCTCGTTGCGGTTTCGACGGGCCTGCTGCGCGCGATGGATCGCGACGAGATCGAGGCTGTTCTGGCGCACGAAGTCAGCCACGTCGCCAACGGTGACATGGTCACCTTGACCCTGATCCAAGGCGTGGTGAACACCTTCGTGATGTTCATTGCCCGCATCGTCGGCAACATCATTGATCGGGTCATTTTCAAGAACGAAGACGGCCCGGGTATCGGCTACTTCGTCACCGTGTTCATCCTCGAAATCATCTTCGGCATCCTTGCCTCGACGATCGTGATGGGCTTCTCGCGCTGGCGCGAATTCCGTGCCGATGCGGGCGGCGCGGAACTCGCCGGACGCGAAAAGATGATCGCCGCCCTGCAACGCTTGGCGCAGACCTACGGCCAGAGCAGTCTGCCTTCGGAAGTTCGCGCCTTCGGTATTTCCGGTGGCGTGGGTAACGGTTTACGGAAGCTCTTCATGAGCCACCCGCCGCTGGCGGAGCGCATCCAGGCACTCCGCGATGGCAGCGGCCCGGGCCGCCGCATCCCGACCGTTGTGTGATCCTGTCGTCGCCCTGCTGGGCGGCGGCTCAAGCGTCTTCCGCAGCCGCTGGTACCTTGCCGGCGGCTGCGGCACGTTTCAGCGACGTGAAATCGGCTTCGTTGCGACGCCGATAGGCCAGCGCGAAGCGGGTCATGGCCGAGGCGAGTGCATTCCCTTTTCCAGCGTAGCCGAGCACCTCGTCCGGGCAACCGCTTTTTGCGTGGGCGCGCGCCAGTGCATAGCCGCAGGCTTCCGCATATTCGTGAAAATCGCGCACCTTGAACGTGGCGACGTCAAAAGCGGCCTTCATGTCGCGTAGCTGGCGCACGTAGAACTCAGCGCCGAGTTCGGTACTGCCCGCCCAGCCAAGGAAAATATCGGAGGCTGCTTGGGTCAGACGCTGGCCGTTGACGATCCGTTCGCCGTCGTGGGCCTCGCGGCTGCACCCGAGGGGCTTTTCAAGTACCGAGGCAGCGGCTTCTTTGAATTGCAAGAACAAGGTGTGCTGACCCGAAGCCACTAGCAACGCGATGAAGCAGCGCCGGCCTACCGAGCCGACACCCGGCACTTTCACCGCGACATCCTGCAATTCGTAGCGGTCGAGCAGCGCGCGGCGTTCGGGTGGCAGCGAGGCGCGGTAGTCCGCGAGCAAGTTTGGTAGGTGCTGACGGAAACGGCCCAGTTCGCGATCCGTGGCCGCGCCATCGTGATAAACGAAGGGCGGGGCATCACGAATGTTCCAACTGCCATCGGCCAGCCGTTCGGTGGACTGGGCGGCGAATAGGGCCGAGGTGCGGCGCCGTGCCTTGCGGATGACCGCCAGCTCGTGGCCGTCGTCGCTCGATAGCTCCAGCAGGGTTTCAGCGGTCAAGCGGTAGTACCAAACATCGAGCACGTCCATTTGCGCGAAGCGGCGGATGCGATCGACGTAGGCCGCGACGAGTATTTCCACCAGCGAGCGCTGCACGTCTTCGCTGTGGCCGTGGACGTCGGCGGCGATGGCGAAACTGGCGGCGAGGCGGCGCAAATCCCAATCGAAGGGACCGGGCAGGGTCTCGTCGAAGTCGTTGATGTCGAACAAAAGAGTGCGCTCGGGACTGGCGAAGAAGCCGAAGTTGTTCAGGTGAGCGTCTCCGCAGAGCTGCACCGGAACGGCGCTCCGCGGCAGTGACGCGAGATCCTGCGCCATCAGTCCGGCACCACCTCGGAAGAAGGCGAAGGGGTCGGCTAGCATTCGCCCATAGCGGATCGCCTTGAGCTCGGGCACGCGGCCGACGTGGCTGGCTTCGAGCAGGGCGACAGCGTCGCGCTTGCCGCGTGGCGCATGGCCTAGCGCGGCGCGTGGGGTCTCGCGACGGGCGGCGCGTCCACGGGCTAGGGCGGCGTCTCCGCCGTAGGGATGGGGTTCGGTTCGTGACATTCGACGACTCGGCGGACTGAAGGGCGCATTCGATTCTAGGTAGGTATCGCCGCTTGTGCGCGTTTCGGAACGCGCTATGCCCTAGGCTTGTGCACTTCGGAACGGAGAGTTTGATGTCCTGGGCGACGCCGCGTTTCATCATGGCCCTGCCAGGGGCGAGCAGCGCGCGTCCGGGCGCTGCAACGGATCATCGCGCGGCGTGGTCGCCGGTGCGTCCAACGCCGGTCGCCGCTCCGCGCTTGCTCGCTGCGTCGACATCGCTTGCCGAACGCTTGGGCTTCGCAGCCGAGGATCTCGCCTCACCAGGTTTTGCTGCCACATTCAGCGGCTGCGTGCTGCCGGATGGCTTGCTGCCGGTCGCCACAAGCTACGGCGGCCACCAGTTCGGCCATTGGGCCGGGCCCTTGGGGGATGGCCGCGCCATTTTGCTCGGCGAGCGTATCGACGCTGCAGGGCAGCGCTGGGAGCTGCAACTCAAAGGCGCCGGGCCAACGCCTTACTCGCGGCGCGCCGATGGTCGCGCCGTACTGCGTTCGAGCCTCCGTGAGTTCGTGTGCTCGGAAGCGATGCACGCATTGGGGGTGCCGACCACGCGCGCACTGAGCCTCATTGCCAGCGGCGAGAGTGTTGTTCGCGACTTGCTTTATGACGGCAACCCACGGCCCGAGCCCGGTGCCGTCGTTTGCCGTGTCGCGCCCAGCTTTCTGCGCTTCGGCCACCTCGAATTGCCGGCTTCGCGCACCGACCACGCGCTACTCGCGAGCTTCGTCGATCACGCCATGAGCGCGCATTTTCCGGAATATTCCGGCTCCAACGCGCGTGCTGATTGGTTTGTCGAGGTCGCGCGTCGGACCGGCCTGTTGATGGCGCATTGGATGCGGGTCGGTTTCGTCCATGGCGTTATGAACACCGACAACATGAGCCTGCTCGGTCTGACGATCGATTACGGGCCGTTCGGATTCCTCGACGATTTCAACCCGCACTGGACGCCGAATACCACCGACCTGCCGGGCCGTCGCTACCGCTACGCCGCTCAGCCCGAGATCGCGCACTGGAACCTCTCAGCGCTGGCCTCCGCAATTGCCCCGCTGTTCGCCGACACGACCCCGCTGCGGGACGCGCTCAATGCTTACGTCGGTGCCTTCCAGCAAGCGCAGGCGCGGATGTTCGCCGACAAGCTGGGATTGGCCGATTGGCGCGAGCGTGATGTCCAACTGTTGCAGGCTTTGTACGCTTGGATGCAGGCCGCCGAGGTGGATTTCAGCCTGTTTTTTCGATGCTTGGGTGAACGTGTTGAGGATGATCCCAATTTCGCGTTGACTCTTGCCGAGCCACTTCGGTCGTTCGCACCGGCCCTGTACGACGAGACAAAAGCCGCGCGTGAAGCGCCGGCATTGCTGGATTGGCTGGTGCGCTACGCGCATCGGCTCGATGACGACCCACAGACACCGACACAGCGTCGTATCCGTATGGATGCTGCGAACCCGCTGTACCTGCCGCGCAATTGGCTGCTGCAGCAGGCCATCGACGCAGCCGAAGTCGGCGACTTTGGCGAGCTGCACGCGCTGCAAGCGGTGCTGGAGTGCCCGTACACGACACAGCCCGGCGCGGAGCGTTTCGCCGCGCGGCGTCCGGACTGGGCGCGCAATCGCCCCGGCTGTTCGGCACTGAGTTGCAGTTCTTGACCGCTACCATCCGTTGTCCGCGCCAACCTAAACTGCGTAGGTGTATTGGAACCACTCGGCATGCCTTTGACCCCGATCATATGGATCAAGTCCCTCCTCGCAATCCTGTTCGTATCAACGAATACGCTCGTCCATGCGATACCCATTCTCACGCTTGCATTGATCAAGGCCGTGCTGCCGTTGCAGCGCGTCCGCGCGGTGCTTTCGCTCTGGATGCCGCGGTTCGGCGAGAGTTGGATTGCCGTCAATAGCTGGGCTATCGCGGGCTTCAGCCCGACCCGCTGGGTGATCACCGGCGATGCCGAACTCAGTCGCGAGCGGCGCTACCTCGTACTGAGCAATCACCAGAGCTGGGTTGATATCCCGGTGTTGCAGAAGGTTTTGAACCGACGCATCCCGTTCCTGCGCTTCTTTTTGAAAGACTCGCTGAAGTGGGTGCCGGTGTTCGGTCTCGTGTGGTGGGCCTTGGATTTTCCGTTCATGAAGCGTGCCAGCAAATCGGCCATCCAGAAAAATCCCGGGCTCGCACGGCGCGACCTCGAAACCGCGCGAGCGGCCTGCGCGAAGTTCCGCAAGATTCCCGTCTCGGTGATGAACTTCGTCGAAGGCACGCGCGCCAGCACGGCGAAGCTCGCGCAAAGCGACTATCGACACCTGCTGAAGCCGAAATCGGGCGGTGTGGCGCAGGTGATGAACTCGATGGGCGAACTGCTCGATGGCATCGTCGACGTCACCATCGTTTACCCGCAAGGCCGCCCGACCATCGCCGATTTACTGAGCGGCAAGGTGCACGAGATTCGCGTCGACTTGCGTCTGCGCCCGATACCCGCCGAACTGATCGGCGGGGATTACGTAAACGACCGCGACTACCGCGTGCGCTTCCAGCAGTGGTTGAACGGGCTATGGGAAGAAAAGGACGCCCGGATCACTGAGCTATTGGCGCGAGTGGCGTAGCGCCAGTCAGCGCGCTTCTCAGCGCGCTTCCGCCTCCCAGCGATCCAACCAGTTCTCGAGTTCGCGGTAGAAGGTTCGGCTGTTCTCGCCGCCCAGAATCCAGTGGTTTTCGTTGGGGAACACCAGCAGCCGACTCTCGACCTGTTGGCGTTGCAGGAGCGACCAATACTCGATGACGTTGTTGAGTGGCACGCGGAAATCCTGCTCGCCGATGGTCACCAGTGTCGGCGTCTTGAAGTTCGCCGCATTCAGCATCGGGTTCTGCGTCACCCACACGCCGCCGCGTTCCCATACCGGGCCGCCCGCGTTCTGTTCGCGACCGAAGATGACATCCGAGGTGCCCCATTGTGCTTCCGAGTTCACCAGGCCGGCATGGCTGACGAGGCAGCGGTAGCGCGTGGTGGTTCCTTGTAGCCAGTTGGCGAGGTGCCCACCGTAGCTGGCACCACCGGCGCATTGGCGGTTGCCGTCGACGAAGCGGAAACGCTCGATGGCGACGTCGGCGGCTTGGTTGATTTCGTTCGCCGGGCCTTCAAACGGGTCGCCTTGGATACCCTGCGCGAAGACCTCGCCGAAGCCGGTCGAGCCGGTGTAGTTGGTCAGCAGCACGACGCGGTCGGTGCCGGCGATCAGGTGGTAATTCCAGCGCACGAAAAAAGTGTCGCGCCACATGATGTGCGGGCCGCCGTGGATCAGCACGAACAAGGGGTATTGCTTCGCCGGGTCGAAGTTGGCGGGCTTGACTAGCATGTTGTGGATGCGCGCGCCGCGCTCGCTCTCGAACCAGAAGTGCTGCACCGGCAGCAGGTCGAGTGCCGCCGCTTTGGCGCTGTTGAAGGCGCTGATTGCGCGATGCCCGCCGCGCGGATGGATGCGCACCACTTCCGGCGGATTCACGGCGCTATCGAAGTTCGCCACCAACACCCCACGAGCGGCATTGGCCACCTGTAGGCCGGTATAGACGCCGCGGTCCATGTCGAAGGCGCGCCGCGCTTGAGCATCACCGATGCGCGCGGTGAAGACCTTCTCGTGGCCGTCCTCCTCGGCGGTCATCCAGAGGGTTCTGCTGTCGGCGTCGATACCGAAGCTGGAAACGGCGAGGTCCTCGGGCAAGCCCATCGTGGTGCCGCGCGTCATCGCGGGCCAAGCGAACGTCGCTAGTCGCGTCGCGTTGTAGACCCGATCCGTGCGTGGCGTGAATTGCGCCACAAGCTGGCGGCCATCGGCACTGAATTGCGGTCGGCCGAAGCTGTCCTGGGCTTCGAGCGAGCCATTGCCGGTCAGCCGTGTCGCTTCGCCGCCGACAGCGGCTACACGATAGAGATCGGTGTGGGTATTCGCGAAAGCGGCACGGTGGCGGTTCAGCGTCGCCGCGAACACGACCGCTTGGCCGTCCGGCGTCCACACGGCATCGATTTCCTCGCCGGTCTCGGTGAAGCGGCCGCCGAAGCCGGGTTGCTTCACGAGCTCGGACGCCGCCAGCAGGTCCTTCGCTTCGCCGCCGCCGACGGGAACAACAAACAAGCGCTGTTGACGGTCGTCCAGCCAGCGGTCCCAGTTGCGGATCGGGAAGCCGGTGTAGATGCGCACATTGTCCTTGCGATCCTTGCGCTCGGTGGCGATGCGCTGGTTGTCGGCGTCGTTCATCGTGCCCGGGAATACCGTGCTGACGAACAGGATCTGCGAGCCATCTGGCGAAAACTGCGGCGTGCGTGCGCCGGTCGAAATCGTGGTGACGCGGCGTGGCTCGCCGCCTTGGCGGAGGTCGAGCAGGTAGACCTGCGCTGCCGTATCGCCTTCGCGCTGCACGGTGAAAGCGAGCTGGGTTCCGTCCGGGCTGAACGTCGGCGCGGCTTCAGCCGCACGGCTGAAGGTGAGCTGGCGCGGCGTCGCATCGCCCGTGGTCGGCAGCAGCCAGAGGTCGGCGCTTTGTTGCGCCGCGTCGTAGGCCGGTTGAGTGGCGACCACGGCGGCGAATTTGCCGTCATACGACAATGCCGGCGGCGATAAGCGCGCGAAAGTCCAGAGGTCTTCATGGGTGATCGGACGACCTGCGGCAAAGGCCGTCGGTAGAGCGGCCAGAGCGAGCACAGCAACAAGAGTGGAGCGGAGCAGGAGCATGCGGAATCCCGTTGGGTTCGACGAGGGTGATGGGGTGCGTGAGAGAGCATCGCCGAATCCGCGGCCGGGCGATAGCCGGACGCTTTGAATCCAGTGGTTCAAGTGGATCGTTGGCTCTTTGGGCGTATGCTTCGCGCCCCAATCTTCTCGGCACGCAGCGATGCGCCTGAACAAATACCTCTCCGAAGCGGGCTTTTGCTCGCGCCGCGAAGCGGATCGCCTGATCGGCGAAGGCCGCGTCAGTGTCAACGGCCTGCGTGCGCGGGTCGGTGCCGAGCTTGCCGAAACCGACAAAATCGCCGTGGACGGCCAGATCGTCACGCCGCGTGCGCCGGGTGCCGCAAACAAGCGAAAGCACGTCTACATCGCCTACCACAAGCCGGTCGGTGTCACTTGCACCACGGAAGCCGATGTCGCCGGCAACATCATCGAGGCCATCGGCCACCAGCAGCGCATCTTCCCGATTGGTCGCCTCGACAAGGACAGCGAGGGGCTCATCCTGCTCACCAGCAACGGTGACATCGTCAATGAAATCCTGCGCGCCGAGAGCAGCAAGGAAAAAGAGTATCTGGTCGGCGTCAACAAAGACGTGACCGATACCTTCCTGCGCGGCATGGCGCGCGGCGGCATCCCGATGCATGGGCAGAGCACCTTGCCCTGCAAGGTGTCGAAGATCGGGCCAGTCGGCTTTCGCATCGTATTGACGCAAGGCTTGAACCGGCAGGTCCGCTTGATGTGTACGCACTTCGGCTACCGCGTGAAGCGGCTGTTCCGCAGTCGCATCGTCAACATTTCGCTGGGGCACTTGAAGCCGGGGCAGTGGCGCAACCTCACCGATACCGAATTGCGCGGCCTGTTGCCGAACCGCAGCGAGTGGTGAATCAGCGCCAGGGCTCGCGGTGAATCGGCGGCCCCGAAGGGCCGCCATCCAGTTTCGTCCTGTGAGCAGGATTCAGTCGAGTGCGGGCAACACGAATGCGAACACGGCGGAGACCGCCGTGACCAACACCGAAGCGATGTAAAGCCCGTTCGACCAACGCCGCAGCCGCGTGCAGGCCCGTGCCAAGGCCGGGTCGGCCGGGCAGGGCGCGGAACGCGCCTGCCACAGCAAGGCTCCGGCCGCGAGCAGCGCGAGCGTTGCAACGCCAAACACCAAGCCTTTGCGCTCCGATAGCCAGATCAGCTCCGGCACGGCTGTGAGCAGCCCGGCGAGCATCGCGCCGGCGCCTAGGCTCACCATCACCGCCGGCAGCACGCAGCAGACGAGCGCGCCCGAGCTAGCCAGCAATGCGCCGAGCGAGCCCCACAGGCTGCGTTGGCTCGGTGCCAGCATCGCGCGCATCGCCTTGCCGGCAGGGGCGTCAGTCATCCGCCACCTCGGCTCGAATTGCAGCGACGGTCGCCTCGGTGCGCTGGATGCCCACCACGGTATAGCCGGCGTCGATCAGCAGCTTGGTCGCCTTGGCATCGCTGATGTCTTGGCCTTCCTTCAGTTCGACCGCAACCAGCCGGTGTTCGAGGCTCACGAATACCTCGCCAGCGGCAGACTCGTTCTTGAATGCGCGGGTGATGCCATCGGCACAGAACGCGCAGACGAGGCCATTGACTTCGATGCGCAGGCTGCGGGCTTCGGCGTCAGCAACGGAAAGGCCGAAAGCGAGTGAGACGGCGATGATGGTGTGGGGAAGTATCTTGCGGATCATGGGTTTTTCCTTCGAGGAATGAGGAGCATCAAAGATTGAGCATCAGATTGGCGAGCGGGCGGCCATCGGCGTCAGCACCGACTTCAACCCACCAGCGGGTGGTGAACAGGCGCAACAAGGCGGCGGGCTTGATGTCGTCATCAATGGCATTGGAGGTGCGCATGCCTTTGAGAACGAACCAAGTCGCCACGCGGTCGATATCGTGCTCGTAGGGTGCCCAGCCGAGCGATGCAGTGTCGATGCGATGCGACCAGCCATCGCCTTCGTGCAGTTCGCTTACCCACGCTGTGTAAATGCGTCGCGTCTCATAGTCGACCTGTAGGCCGACGTGGCGGGCCAAGCCACTGCCAAGCGCCGTGCGCGCGTCGCCCACGCCGCCCCAGACGAAGACGTTGGCTTGCGCTTGGGGTAGGTTCCAGCGATGGAGCAGGTGGGCGGCACGGATATAGCCAAGCTCGAGTCGGTCGCTACGTTCGAGCGACTCGACGCGCAGCACACCGACCGAGGCCGCCCAGCGGAAGCTCGGCGAATAGGTGTAGCTCCATTGATCCAGGTTGGTTTGGTGGTCGGCCATGAACATGTGGCCGTCCGAATACGAAACAGGACGAGCAGTGGCGGGCGTCGTGGACGCGACCGCGAGGGCCAGAAGGCCCGAGGTAAGTAAACGTTTCATGAAAACTCCGTTGCGGCGGGCCAGGACGGCCCGCGATCAGTCCCGCGAGTAGGTGCGGGAGGGAAGGTTTGGCGACGGAGATCAGGCTTTGGGCGGGCGCAGCAATGCCGACGGCGGCCAAGGGAGAGGGGGCAGGAGCATCGGCCCGGTTCGCGGCGTTTCCAAGGCGAGCGGCGCGAGGGTTCGCACTGCGCTGGGCAGGTTTAGGGCCAGAGCGCAGGCCCGCTGACAAAGCTGACCCAGCGCTGAATCATCGGAGCAGCCGGAGTGGGAGGTGACGGAGGGCGGCTCGGGGTGGCAGGGCGAGGCGGCCGCCCCCGCTTGCAGCAGTACGGCACCGGCAAGCAGCAGGTGGAGTAGGGTGCGCAGCAGGGGCGAGGCGGCGAAGGGCATTCGGATTCTGGCAAGCGGCGTTGGGACAGCGCCCGAGCGGCGAAGTTCCCCGGTGTAGACGAAAAGGTTGGCATCCGTCAAGAAAAGTCGTATGGTGAGCGCGCTGAGCTTGCCGGGTCACGGTGAATTGTGTCCCGATGCGGTAGATCGCTGATCCGCTACATCGCCCTTGTGTTGCCTCCCAGCAGACAGCCGCCGGTCATTCCGGTGAACCTTCAAAACATCGATACCTGCTTCTACTAGGAGACAACTTATGTCCGATCGTCAGACCGGAACCGTCAAGTGGTTCAACGACGCCAAGGGCTTTGGCTTCATCTCGCGTGAAGGCGGCGAAGACCTCTTCGTCCATTTCCGCTCGATCCAAGGCTCGGGCTTCAAGACGCTGAAAGAAGGCCAGAAGGTCAGCTTCACCGTCGTGAAGGGCCCGAAGGGCCTGCAGGCCGACGCCGTCCAGGCGCTCTGAGCCTCACCCACGCGTATGCGTGACGAACCCCGGGTTTGCGCCCGGGGTTTTTCATTTTCTAAGGAGCCTTTCATGCGGATTGCTGAGCGCACAGTTGCGTCGTTCCACTACACCCTAACGAGCCCGCAAGGCGAAATCATCGACAGCTCGCGCGAGCGCGAGCCCTTGCCCTACCTGCATGGTGTGGGCCAGATCGTGCCGGGCTTGGAGAAGGCCATGGCCGGCCGTGTGGCCGGCGACTGCTTCCAAGTGGTGGTGCCTGCCGATGAAGGCTATGGCGAAAGCAATCCCGAGATGACGCAGGCCGTGCCGCGTGCCGCGTTCCCCGGCGACGCTGAAATCCAGCCCGGCATGCAGTTCGAGGCGCAGGGCCCGATGGGCCCGGTGACGGTCGTCGTGAAGTCGGTCGACGCCGATTTCGTCACCATCGACGCCAACCACCCGCTGGCCGGCATGCCCCTGCATTTCGACATCGAAGTCGTGGAAGTGCGCGAGGCATCGGTGGAGGAAGTGCTGCACGGCCATGTTCATGGCGCTGGTGGACACGAACACCACTGATCGCCAAGGCCGCCGCCACTTGGTGGCAGGCGCGCTACCACATTTAGGTTAAGCTAACGTTACCCCTGCGTTCTGAGCGCGGGGTTTTGCGTTTTGGCCAAACCGGCCCCGAACCCTCTCCCTTTTGTCTCCAAGGAACCGAGATGCGTCGTCACTCTTGCGCTGCCCTGAATCGCCACGTCCTCGCGCTGGCCATCGCCCTGTCTTTGCCGACTATGGCCATCGCCCAAGCGCCCACTCCGGATGCTGAGAAATCCACCGACGCCGCTACGCTGGACGTCATTACCGTAACCGCGACGCGCCGCGCCGAGGACGCCCAGCAGGTGCCCATCGCGGTCAGTGCCATCGACGGTGAGAAGCTCGACGTGATTCGCTCCGGTGCCGACGACATCCGTTTTCTGGCCGCGCGCACGCCCAGTCTCAACATCGAATCCTCGTTTGGTCGAGCCTTCCCGCGCTTCTACCTGCGCGGGCTCGGCAACACCGATTTCGACCTCAACGCATCGCAGCCGGTGTCCTTGGTGTACGACGATGTGGTGTTTGAGAACGTCACGCTGAAGGGCTTCCCGGTTTTTGACATTGATCGCATCGAGGTTCTGCGCGGCCCGCAGGGCACGCTGTTCGGCCGCAATACGCCGGCAGGCTTGGTCAAGTTCGATTCCGTGCGCCCCGATTTCAAAACCTCGGGTTACGGTCGCGTTTCGTTTGGCGAGTTCGACACCGTGAACGCGGAAGCTGCCATCGGTGGCGGCCTCACCGAGACACTGGCCGGTCGCGCCTCGGCCCTTTACCAGCGGCGTGGCGATTGGGTCGACAACACCTTCGCTGGAACCCGTCGCAACGACGGCCTCGAAGGCTACGAGGACATGGCCTTCCGCGGCCAATTGCTGATGCAAGCCAGCGAGGACTTCGAAGCCTTGCTGGGCGTGCAAGTGCGTCGCCTCGAAGGGACGGCGCGGCTGTTTCGCGCCAACATCCTCGGTGTCGATGGCCGCTTGGTGCCGGGCTTCGACCCGGAGAAAGTGTCGATCGACGCGCTGAATCAGCAGGATCTCGACACCGATGGCGCGTCCTTGCGCATGAGTTGGAATCTCGGCGCGGCCACGCTGTACTCGATCAGCAGTTGGAATCAGGGCACGCTGTTCTCACGCGGCGATATCGATGGTGGCTCGCGTTACACCTTCGATTTCTTCCCCGGCACGAATCCGGGCGCTTTCCCGGACGGCGCTCGGTTTCCCGCCGACTCTGGCGACGGTGCCGACGTGAAGCAGTACACGCAGGAGCTGCGCCTTGCCTCCAATGGCGACAACACCATCAACTGGCAAGGTGGTCTGTATTGGTTCAACGACCAGGTCGACATCGAGAGTTTCAGCTACGACACCCTCGGCGGCGGCGTGGTCAATGCCTACGCCACCCAGCGCCAGGAAAACACGGCTTGGGCGGCATTCGGTTCGGTGGATTGGGCGGTGAGTGATGCCCTCGTGCTGCGTGCTGGTCTGCGCTACACCGAGGACGAGAAAGACTTTACCGGCCAGCGCGTGTTTGGTGCCTTCGGCGCACCGCCGATCGCTCCGATCAGCGTGAACCCCTCAGCCAATGACTGGAGCTGGGATGTGGCGGGCACTTGGACGGTCGCCGAGGACGTCAACCTCTACGCCCGCGTAGCCAAGGGTTTCCGCGCGCCGGCAATTCAGGGCCGCCTCGCCTTCGCCAATGCCGCGCGTCCGATCAACCAGCTCGTCACCATCGCCGAGGCCGAGGAAGTGCTGTCGTACGAAGTCGGCATGAAGGTGGCGCTGTTCGACAATCGCGCGCGCTTGAATCTCGGCGTGTTCAACGCCAGCGTCGATAATCAGCAGCTCACCGCAGTGGGCGGTACGGCCAATTTCAACAGTCTTTTGAATGCCGACGAGACTTCGCTGCGCGGCTTCGAAGTGGACCTCGAGGCCTATCTGAGCGATCAACTGCTCGTCACCTTTGGTACCGGTTACAACAAGACCGAGATCAAGGACGCTAGTCTCGCGGTCGCGACCTGCTTCAATGCCATCGCCTGTCGGGTGATCGACCCGATGATCGTGCGTAACGGTGCCACCTTGGCTCTGATCGACGGCAACCCCTTGCCGCAGGCCCCGGAATGGACGTCCAACTTCACCGCTCGTTATGGCATTCCCTTGTCGAGCACTTCCGAGCTGTACGTCTACACCGACTGGGCCTACCGCAGCGCAGTGAACTTCTTCCTCTACGAATCATCGGTATTCCGTGGTGCGCCGCTGCTCACCGGCGGCCTGCGTGCGGGCTATAGTTGGGACTTGGGGCGCTACGAAGTCGCCGCGTTCGGCCGCAACATTCTCAACGAGATCGAAGCGGTTGGCGGCATCGACTTCAACAACCGCACCGGCTTCATCAACGAGCCGCGCACCTGGGGCGTGGAGTTCAAAGCGGCGTTCTGAGTCGGAGCGCTAAGAACTGAAAAAACCCCGGGGCGATCCCGGGGTTTTTCGTTACCGATGCTTCCGATGCTCAGGCGATCTGAACTTCTTCGGCTTGCATGCCCTTTTGGCCCTGCACGACTTTGAAGCTCACGCGCTGACCCTCGGCGAGCGTCTTGAAGCCGTCCCCGGTGATCGAACGGAAATGGACGAAGACGTCCTGACCGTTCTCCGGCGTGATGAATCCGAAACCCTTGGCATCGTTGAACCACTTCACGGTCCCGAACTGACGATCCGACATTGCTTTGCTTCCTCGAACATGGCTAGTGGAGAACGACGCGAACCTCGCGCCGCTACTGCTTGCCCGGGAAATCGTTGCTTCAGTGCAGCGGATCGGAAGAACCGGAACCCTCGGCCACGTTTCCGTGTGACCCAAGCGGAGCAGCGGCTCCACAATAACCCGCGCCTGAACGAAATGTAAGGCCCCGTGAACGAATGACGAATGCGAGAATGGGACATCTTCGTCCACGCTATCTGGCATGTCCACGGCACACATCACCGAAACCATCCTCGACGTCCGCCACTGGACCGATGCGTACTTCAGCTTCACTTGCACTCGCGACGACGGCTTTCGTTTCGAGAACGGGCAATTCGTGATGATCGGCCTTGAAGTGGATGGACGGCCGCTGATGCGCGCCTACTCGATCGCCAGTCCGAACTGGGACGAAACCCTCGAGTTCTTCTCGATCAAGGTGCAAAACGGCCCACTCACCTCGCGCCTACAGCACATCAAGCCCGGCGACAGCCTGCTGCTGTCACGCAAGCCCACCGGCACTCTGCTGATCAGCGATGTGCATCCGGGCGGGAATCTTTATCTGCTATCGACCGGCACTGGCCTCGCGCCGTTCCTGTCGATCATCCGCGACCCGGCCACCTACGAGTGTTTCGACCGCGTCATCCTTACCCACGGTGTGCGCGAAGAAGCTGATCTTGCCTACCGCGACTACATCGAACGCGAGCTGCCGAAGCATGAATATCTCGGCGCCATCATTCGCGAGAAATTGCTTTATTACCCTGCGGTCAGTCGCGAGCCATTCAAGCACCACGGGCGCATCACCGATCTGCTCGACAGCGGCCAGATGCAGCGCGATCTCGGTCTGCCCGAGATCAACAGCGCAACCGATCGCGCGATGATCTGCGGAAGTCCGCAAATGCTGGCCGATTTCCGCCGCCTGCTCGATGCGCGGGGCTTGGTCGCGTCGCCGAAAATCGGCCAACTCGGCCACTATGTGTTCGAGCGTGCGTTCGTCGAGAAATAAGACCATGCGCGTCCTCCGCATCCTGATCGTCCTGCTGCTCGGCATCGGTCTGCTCGCTGTCACGCTTGGCCGTATCAGCGACGGGCCGCGTTTCACCGTCATCGATGAATTTGATGCCAGTGTCGAGGTGCGCGACTACGCGCCGATGCAGATTGCGTGGCTGCGGGTTGATGAAACCGACTTCCGACTGGCCGCCACATCGGGATCCAAGCAGCTCTCCGCCTACATCTTGGGTACCAACGACCCTCGCGAGCGCAGCGGTCGAAGCAGCCCGGTGCTGCAGCGCAAGCGCGATAAGGCTTGGGAGATTGGCATGGTCATACCCGATCGCTATGCCGCAGGCCGTCTGCCCCGCCCGAGTAACGCGGCGATACAGGTCGACGATCTGCCGCAACGCCCGGTTGCAGCGATCCGCTTCGGTGGTCGCTGGAACCCCGTTCGCCATGCGGAGCACCTGCGCCTGCTGAAGCGCGAAGTGGAGCGCGCGGGTTGGGTGCCGGAGGGCGAGCCCATCGTGGCGCAGTTCGGCCCGCTTTGGTTGCCGGGGCCGCTGCGTCGCAACGAGGTGCTACTGCCGGTTCGGCGTCGGGGGTGATGTCGCGCGCGGCCTATCCGAACCGCCTGCCTGGCACGAACCTCAACCCAGCGCCTTCTCGATATCCTTGCGCAGGCTCTCGGGCTTGTCGGTCGGCGCGAAGCGTTTCAGCACCCGGCCGTCACGGCCGACGAGGAACTTGGTGAAGTTCCACTTGATGCCCTCGGTGCCGAGGAAGCCCGACTTCTCGCTCTTCAGCCAGTTGAACAGCGGGTGCGCCTTGGGGCCGTTGACGTCGACTTTCTTGAACATCGGAAACGTGACGTCGTAGGTCAGCGAGCAGAAGTTTTTGATCTCGGCTTCGTCGCCCGGCTCTTGGTGGCCGAATTGATCGCAAGGAAAGCCGAGCACCACCAGCCCTTTGTCGCGGTACTCCTGCCACACCGTTTCGAGCCCGCTGTACTGCGGCGTGAAGCCGCACTTGCTGGCGGTGTTCACCACCAGCACGGCCTTGCCTTTGAACTCGTCAAGCGTGCGCTCGCGGCCATCGATGTCGGTGGCTTTGAAGTCGAAGGCGGTGGTCATGGGCGTGCTCCGTGGTGGAAACACCCAGCCTAGCGCGACCGGCTGCTGGTGGCGACAAGCCTAGGTAGTGATACCGCCATGCAAGTCGGATGGCTATCCTTCACCTTATGATTTTTCCTGCACCCGTTGAGCTTGTGCTGCTGGTGGCCGCCCACAATGAGGAAGCGGCGCTGCCGGTTCTGCATCCGCGTCTTCTTGCTGTGGTCGAGGGCTTGGGCGCTCGCCTGTTGTACGTCGATGATGGCAGTGGCGACGGCACTTGGGCTCTTTTGCAGGGCTTCCAGCGCGCTGATCCAACTCGGGTAGGCGCGATCCGTCTTTCGCGCAACTTCGGCAAGGAACTAGCACTCACCGCTGGACTCGACCACCTGCCACCCGGTGCAGCAGTGGTGGTTCTGGATGCGGACGGCCAAGACCCGCCCGAGTTGGTGCCGGCGATGGTCGAGCGCTGGCGTGCTGGTGCCGAAGTGGTGTTTGGCCGACGCACCGAGCGTCATGGCGAGTCTTGGCTCAAGCGGGTGACGGCGGCTGCGTTTTATCGTCTGATCAATGCCCTTTCCGACACCCCTATCCCGCGCGATACCGGTGATTTCCGACTGCTCGGCCCGCGCGCGGTCGCCGCTCTTCGCAGCCTGCGCGAGCGCCAGCGCTTCATGAAGGGTCTGTTCGCCTGGGTCGGTTTCCGCTCGGAAGCCTTCGACTACGAGCGTGCGCCTCGGCTGGCGGGTGACAGCAAGTTCAGCTACTGGCGGCTATGGAATCTGGCGATCGAGGGCATCACCGGCTTCTCCACGGTGCCGCTGCGTGTGGCTACTTACATCGGCTTCGCGAGCGCTGTGCTGGCGTTCTTCGGCGCTCTGTGGGTGCTCACTCGAACCCTGTTGTGGGGTGATCCGGTGGCAGGTTGGCCGTCGATGATGGTGGTCATCAGCTTTCTCGGCGGCTTACAGTTGATGGCATTGGGCATCATCGGTGAGTACCTCGGGCGGCTTTACCTTGAAGCCAAGCAGCGCCCGCTGTACGTCATCGATGAGGCGCGACTGCCCTTTCACGAGCCATCGCGCACTGCGCCTTGAGGTGCTGCCGCGTCGGCGTATGATCGGTTTTCGAACGACGGGAGGTAAGGCGATGCGCAGTGTGCGACAAATCCTCGACGGCAAGGAAACTCCGCTGGTGACTGTCAGCCCGGACGAGCCGGTTTTGGAGGCATTGCGGCGGATGGCCGACAGCAGTGTTGGTGCGGTGCTGGTGCTTGAGAATGGCGTGTTGGTGGGCATCCTCACCGAGCGCGATTACGCGCGGAAGATCGTGTTGCAAGGCCGCGCCTCGGCGACCACAGCCGTGCGAACCATCATGACGAGCCCAGTAAAAACGGTGACCCCGGAGCAGCGCGCGCGCGAGTGCATGCAGTTGATGAGCGAGCACCGCTTCCGGCATCTCCCGGTGGTCGAAGACGGTGTGCTACTCGGTGTCGTCTCGATCGGTGATCTGCTGAAAACCGTCATCGAAGAGCAGCGCCAGGAAATCGGCCAGTTGCAGGCTTACATCTCGAGCTGAGGGCCGGTTCACCGGCCCTGCGCTTCACGGCTTTCGTGTTTCTTGCTTTTAGAAGCTGCGGTCACCACCGAGCACTTGGCCGATTCCACCGAGCACCGAGCCCTCGTCGCGGCCGGGTTTCAGGGCGGCCTGCATCATCCGGCCGGCGAGGCGCGAGAACGGCAGCGACTGGATCCATACCTTGCCGGGGCCGGTCAGCGTGGCCATGAACACGCCTTCGCCGCCGAACAGCATCGACTTTACCGAGCCCACCGATTTGATGTCGAAGTTGACGGTGTCGGTGTAAGCCACCACGCAGCCGGTGTCGACATCGAGGCGTTCGCCGACGCTGAGTTGGCGCTCCATGATGGTCCCGCCAGCGTGTACGAAGACGATGCCATCGCCTTCGAGCTTCTGCATGATGAAGCCCTCGCCACCGAACAACGCCGTCATCACCTTGCGCTGGAAGTGCATGCCGATCGAGACACCGCGCGCTGCGGCGAGGAAGCTGTCTTTCTGGCAGATGATGCGGCCGCCGTAGTTGACCAGCGTCATCGGCACGATGGTGCCGGGGTAGGGTGCTGCGAACGCCACTTTGGCCTTGCCGCTACCGGTGTGGGTGAACACGGTGGTGAACAGCGATTCGCCGGTGACGAGGCGCTTGCCAGCGCCGACGAGCTTGTCCATGAAGCCGCCACCCGCATTGGCCTTGCCATCGCCGAAGACGGTTTCCATCGATACCGCCGCGTCCTTGTACATCATCGCTCCGGCCTCGGCGACGGCCGACTCGCCCGGATCGAGTTCGACCTCGACGAACTGCATGTCCTCGCCGTAAATACGGTAGTCGATGAGGTCGGCCCGCGTTCCGGCGCGAAAGACTTGCGGTGGCGGCGCGACGGCGTTTCCGGGCGCTGATTCGGCGCGAAGTTCGGAACAGGCGGCAATCGGCAGCCACTCAGCGAAGCCAGCCCGCCAGCAATGACCGTTCGGGTTGTGCGCGGCATGAGCTTGCGCGGCGGCGATGTCGAGTGGGCCCAATGACTGGCCGTTGTAGCTGAGGTACCACTGATGCATGGGGAGCTCCGCTGGCGTTCAAGGAGAGGATGGAAGAGCGGCGAGGTAAGGAGCGAGTGGGGCTTAGAGCCCCAGTTCACGGTGCAATTCGTTGCGTGCGGCGGCATTGATCCCGAGGCGCTGGGCGAGATCGTCGAGGTATTGCACTTCCAGCTCGGTGTCGCGACCAATGGCAATCACCGATGCGACATAGACCTGCTCGCGCTGCGCCGGACGCGTGCGGGCAACCAACTGCGCAATGCTGAGCGGTGCGGCGAGCTCGCCTTCGAGCGCGGCGATGTCGTCGGCATCGAGATCGGCCTCGCGGGCACTGCCAAGAATGCGCTGGCGCTCGTCGGCATCGATCAGGCCATCGGCATTTGCGGCGCAGACCATCGCGCGCAACAGGTGCATCGCTTCTTCGGCTTGCTGCAGGTTGGCGGCTGGAGCAGCGTCTGGTGTTGCCGGTGATGTCATGGGCGTTGCGAAGGCTGGCGGCGGCGGGGGCGGCGGGCTGCCGCCGTGGCCGGGTGTTGGCGTGGCGCTGGCGTTTTTCGACCGGTAGTGCTCGAAGGCGGCAATGGCAATGCCCAATGCACCCATGCCGATCTTGGCTTTGGTGGCGGTGGACAGGCCGCCGCCGCTGCCGCCGCGCGCACCGCCCATGGCACCACCGAGCAGGCTGCCGAGGCCGCCGGACGAGCCTCCCGAGGATCCTCCGGACAAGCCGCCGAGTAAGCCGCCCAAACCGCTGCTTCCGTAACTGTTCTTGTGACGGCGTTGCTTGCCGCCGAGGGAGCCGCTGAGGGCTTGACTCATGACCTGCTTGAGCAGGCGTTGTGGATCGAACATGGCGGCGCTTCCTTCGTTGACAGAGGGTAATGGTGGCGATGATGCCAAAGTCGGGTTAACTCGCTGTCAGTGTCACCGTTCTGCGGTGTGACGGGACATCGGCGCAGGCCACCGCAGGGCAGCTGTGGCACACTGCGAGCCCTTCCGCCCTTGCTCAAGCATTGAAGGTCACGCGCGCCATGGCGGACAGCACCAATAGTCACGCCCCGCGCTCACCGTTCCGGGTTTGGCGCGCCTTGGCATGGTCGATACAGGGGCTGGCGTCGGCATGGCGCCTAGAGAGCTCCTTCCGGCTCGAGGTTTACCTGTTCGTGCTGCTGGCGCCACTTGGCTTGTGGCTCGGTGAAAGCGGTGTTGAGCGCGCCATCCTCGTTGGCTCTCTGCTGCTGGTGCTGATCGTCGAGCTTGTCAACTCGGCTGTCGAGGCGGTGGTTGATCGCTTTGGCAGCGAGTGGCACGAGCTCGCAAAGCGTGCCAAGGACATGGGTTCGGCGGCGGTCTTTCTTTGCGACATCAACGTGCTGCTTTGTTGGGGCCTGATTCTTCTTCCACGCTGGATGTAGTTAGTCATCGAAACCCTGATTCCTAAGAGCGAGATTGCTCCGCTGGTCCTGCGCAAGGGCGAGGAGCGCCGCCTGCGCGCCGGCCATCTGTGGGTGTTCAGCAACGAAGTTGATGTGCTGCGCACACCGCTTACCGCGTTGCAACCGGGTCAGCCGGTGATGCTGATCGACAGCGCTGGCAAGGCGCTCGGCAGCGGCTACGCGCATCCGAATACGCTGATTGCCGCGCGTTTGCTTGATCGCGGCGGCCATCCACTGGATCGCTCGCTGTTCGTACATCGTCTGAACGTGGCGCTGGCTCTGCGCGAGCGTCGCTATGCCGATCCGTATTACCGGCTGGTGTTCGGTGAGAGCGACGGTCTGCCCGGCCTCACCGTGGATCGCTTCGGCGACGTGCTGGTGGCGCAAGCGACGACGGCCGGGATGGATCGCCTGCAGGGCGACATCACCGAAGCACTCGAAAAAGTGCTGAAGCCACGCAGCATCGTTTGGAAGAACGACAGCAGCGCCCGTGCCATCGAAGGGCTGGTCGATGAGGTGCGCGTGGTGGGCATGCCGATCGACGGCTTGGTAGAAGTGCGCGAAGGTCCACTTCGCTTCGCCGCCGACGTGCTCGGAGGGCAGAAGACCGGCTGGTTCTTTGACCAGCGCAGCAACCGTGATCGCCTCGCACCCTGGATGAAAGGGGCCAGCGTGCTCGATCTGTTCAGTTTTGCTGGCGCTTGGGGTCTGCGCGCCGTCGCCGATGGTGCCACCAGTGCCGATTGCGTCGATGTGTCCGGCCGCGCCATCCAGGCCGTGCAGGCGAATGCCGAGCGCAATGGCTTGGCTGAGCGCGTAAGGGGGCATGCCATCGACGCCTTCGATTTCCTGAAAGCCGCGCGCGCCGAGCGCAAGCGCTGGGACGTGGTCATCGTCGATCCGCCGGCCTTCGTGAAGCGCAAGAAGGATTTCAAGGAAGGCGCATTGGCCTACCGGCGCATCTTCGAAGCGGCGATGCAGGTGCTGACGAAAGACGGCTTGTTGGTGGCCTGTTCGTGCAGCCATCATTTCCCGCGCAGCGCGCTGATTGATGCGGTGCAGAGCGGGGCGCGTCACCTTGATCGGCAGGTGCAATTGTTGGAATCTCTGGCGCAAGGGCCAGATCACCCGGTTCACCCCGCTATCCCCGAAACCGAGTACCTGAAGGGCGCGCTGTTTCGCGTGCTGCCGGCCTGAGCCGACGATGCGACAGTGAGCGCAAGAAACAGTGATACTCCGCCCTCGATGACCTTGACCGACCCGCTCAACTCCGACTTGCCCGAGTGCGACCTGCCAGCGCCGGCCCTCCAAGCTGCGCTGAAAGCGCTGCATCGCTTGGCCCAGTTGGATGGTGACGAGGTACTAGGGCATCTGCTTGAGATGACCGCCGCAGCCCTGCAAGCGGATCGCACCAGCCTTTGGTTGCTGACGCCGGGTCGCGACGCCATCCGTTGCCGATCGCTGTTTGAGCGTGGGCGTGGCCTATGCGTGCCGGACACGACGCTCTCTTTCAGCGCGGCCCCTGAGTATTTCCAAGCCATCGATGGTTTGCTGGTTTTGGCGGCTACAGACGCCCAGCACGACCCGCGCACACGAGAATTACTGGCCGATTACCTCGCGCCACTCGGCATCGGTGCCATGCTCGATGTGCCCGTATGTGAGTTCGGCGAGATCGCCGGTGTGCTCTGCATCGAGCATGTGGGTTCGCCGAGGCTTTGGACGAGTGCTGAACGGCTGTTCGTGGCCTCGCTGGGCGGCATTTTTTCGCAGCGGCACGACCGATTGCGGATGTCGATTGCAGAGGACGAGCGCCGAAACCTACGCCTGTTTGATGCGGCAACCGGGCTCGCCGGACGCGCTCTGTTCATTGATCGTCTCGCTGATGCGCTAGCCGAACTGCCGCTGGGTCACGATCTCGTCGTGTTAGCTCTCGACATCGAGCGTCTACGCAGCTTGGCGCATCGCTATGGTGGTGATTTCGCGAGCAGCGTGATGGCCGAAGCCAGTGCGCGGATCGCGCAATGGGTGCCGCCAATACGCAGCGGTCGCGTTGCGGACGACACTTTCGCCCTTTGGGTGTCTGGCGACCGTGCGCCGGCGCTGGCGACACGCCTCGCGCAGCGCTTGCAGCAGACGCTTGCGCTGCCGATGTTGGCGCCGGATGGCGACAGCTTGGAGTTCAGTACCGCCGTCGGCATCGTTCCGGGCGTTCGCGGCGAGCGTGACGCCGACCGCCTGCTTCGAGAAGCCTTGTCGGCAACCTTTGCTGCGGCACGCAAAGGTCGTGGTCGCATCGAAGTCGCATGGCCGGAGGTTCGTGAGGCATTGCAAAGCTCGCTTGATCTGGAGCGCGACGTGCGCCACGCGGCCGATGCGCGCGCATTTTGCTTCCGACTGCAGCCGATCGTCGATCTTGCCAGCGGACGCTTGGTGGGTGCCGAAGCCCTGATGCGCTGGTCGCATGAAGGCCGCGATGTGGCGCCTTCGGATTTCGTGCCCTTGCTGGAAGAGAACGGACTGCTCGCGCAGGTACACATGGGCCTGCTGCGCGACTTGTTCGGCTGGGCGAGCGAGGTGGGTTTGCGGCGCAAACATCCGGACTTTCGCATCCACGTCAACTTCTCGCCGGTGCAGCTTGCTTCGGTCGACTTGGCTGCGGTGCTGCGTGATATGGCGCGAGCCCATGACGTCGAGGGAATACTGATCTGCGAGATCACCGAAAACATGCTGTTTTCCAGCGGCGAGAATGCGGACACCACCCTGCGCCATTTCGCTGCCATGGGCATCCCGGTGGCGTTGGACGACTTCGGCACCGGTTTCGCTTCGCTAAGCCATTTGATCGACCTGCCCCTGTACGGCTTGAAGATCGACCGTAGTTTTTGTCTGCGCTGCACCGAAGATCCAAAGGCGCTTGCCGTGGTTGCTGGCCTGCTCGATCTCGCCCGGCATCTCGGTTTGCACGTCGTGGCTGAGGGCGTGGAAACGCCCGAGCAACGAGCACTGCTGCAAACGCTGGGCGCTCGGACTGCGCAGGGTTACCTGTTTGATCGCGCACTCGATCTGGATATCTTCGCTGCGCGCTGGCTCAGTGAAAAAGGAACACTTGAATGAGCTACCTCCACGATATCGATCCCATCGCGCTGGCATTGCCGATTTGGCCGTATGGCATCCATTGGTATGGGCTGATGTACGTGCTGGGCTTTATCGCTGCTTGGTGGCTGGGCCTTCGACGCCTGCGTGCGGGGCGCCTGCCGGGTATCGATGAAAACGCCTTCGGCGACCTGTTGTTCTACGGAATGCTCGGCGTGATCCTCGGTGGCCGCGTCGGCTTCGTGTTGTTTTACGATTTGCCAGCCTTCCTCGCTGATCCGCTCATGCTGTTCAACGTGCGCGGCGGCGGCTTGAGTTTTCACGGTGGTCTGCTCGGTGTATTGCTGGCCGGTTGGTGGTGGTGCCGGAAACATGCGATGCACTGGTTCGACGTGATGGACTTCATCGCACCACTGGCGCCGATAGGCTTGGGGCTGGGGCGCATCGGGAATTGGATTAACGGCGAGCTCTGGGGGCGGCTGACGAACAGCCCGCTGGGTGTGGTGTTTCCACACGCCGACCTCGGGCCCTACACCGGCCTGCCCATCGAACAACTGCGCGCACTGAATGCGCAAGGCCTGCTTGATCCCTTCGCGCGCTATCCATCACAGCTCTTACAGGCATTGCTGGAGGGCGCGGTACTGTTTGTGATTCTTTGGGCATTCAGCGCCAAACTGCGGCGTCGCTATGCGGTGGCCGGAATGTTTAGCCTGTTGTATGGCGTGTTCCGAATTACGGCGGAGTTCTTCCGCCAACCCGATGCGCAGTACGGCTACCTCGCGTTCGGCTGGCTGACCATGGGCATGGTGCTGAGCCTGCCCCTCGTCGTGTTCGGTCTGTGGTTCCTGTGGCGTTCGCGCACCGCACCCCAGTTGGTGCCAGGGGCAGCCTGATGCAGGCCTACCATGCGCTTCTCGCCCAGGTGATGGCGCAGGGCGCGACCAAGACCGATCGCACCGGCACCGGCACGCGCAGTCTGTTCGGCGCGCAGATGCGCTTTAACCTCGCTGCGGGCTTTCCGTTGGTGACGACGAAGAAGGTGCATTGGAAGTCGCTGGTACACGAGTTGCTGTGGTTCCTGCAGGGCGATACCAACATCGCCTATCTGAAGTCGCACAAGGTCGGTATCTGGGACGAGTGGGCCGGCGCGGACGGCGAGTTGGGGCCGGTGTATGGCAAGCAGTGGCGCCGTTGGGCCGCAGCCGATGGCCGGGTGATCGATCAAATCAGCGATGTCATCGCACAAATTCGCAGCAACCCGGACTCGCGCCGGCTGATCGTCAGCGCCTGGAACGTGGCCGAGCTGCCACAGATGGCCTTGATGCCCTGCCATGCGCTGTTCCAGTTCTACGTGGCGGACGGTCGCTTGAGCTGTCAGCTCTACCAGCGCTCGGCCGACCTGTTCTTGGGCGTGCCCTTCAACATCGCCAGCTACGCCTTGCTGACCCAAATGATGGCGCAGACCTGCGCGTTGGAGCTGGGCGATTTGGTCTGGACGGGCGGCGATTGCCACATCTACGTCAATCACTTCGATCAGGTGAACGAGCAACTCGCGCGGGAGCATCGCCCCTTGCCGCAGGTTCAACTGAATCCGGAAGTGCGTGAGCTGCTGGCCTTTCGCTACGACGACATCACGCTGATCGGCTACGACCCGCACCCCGCCATCAAGGCACCGGTGGCGGTGTGAGCGACGCGGCTTCGGATGGCGTCGGTGATGTCGCGATGGTCGCGGCACTCGACCGCAATTTCGCCATCGGTCGCGGCAATGCCTTGCCATGGTCATTGCCCGACGATTTGAAGCGCTTCAAGGCATTGACGCTCGGTTGTTCGATTTTGATGGGCCGCAAAACGGCGGAATCCCTTGGCCGTGCTCTGCCGGGCCGGCGCAATCTGGTGCTCACCCGCTCAGCTTGCGTGCCCTTCGATGGTATGGAGGCGGTGGCGTCATTCGAGGAAGCGCGTGGACTGGCGTCGGGCAGGCTGATGGTCATCGGCGGCGCCGAGGTCTACGCGCAAGCGCTGCCCTTCGCCTCGCGCCTGCACCTGACGTGGGTCGATACGCGCGTCGATGGCGCGGATGCGTGGTTCCCGCGCTTCAACCCGAGCGATTGGACGATGACCGACAGCGAGGCGCACGCGATCGATGCGCGGCATGCTTTGGCGTTTCGGTTCGCGGACTACGCGCGCCGCGTAGCCTCGGTTTAGTCGTCGCCCTTCGCGCCACCGAGCACCATGCGCCCTGGCACCTGGTGCACGCGCGGCTCGGGGCCGAGTTCGAGTGCGGTGAGCCGGCCACCCCAGACCGCGCCGGTGTCGATGCCGTGTATGCCAAAACCCTGTAGCAAGCCCAAGGTGCTCCAATGGCCGAAAACCAGCGGTAGCTCGCGTTCGACCACGCCGGGCACCGAAAACCACGGGTACAGCCCGGCTTTTTGCGTGCCTGGACGGCCCTTTTCCTCGAAGGCGATGCGGCCGGCGGTGGTGCAGTAGCGCATGCGGGTGAAGATGTTGATGAGCGCGCGCATGCGATCGATGCCTTGAAGCTTCGGCGACCAGTTGGGACGATCACCGTACATATCTTTCAGCAGGCGTGAGCCGCCTTCGCTGTGCAAGCGTTGCTCGACTTCGCGGGCGTAAGCTTCGGCCATGCCCAGCGTCCAATTCGGAGCGAGGCCGGCATGCACCATGGCAAAGCCGAGCTCGCGATCAACGTGCAGTAGCTTGCAGCCGCGTAGCCATTCGATGAGTACGGGCGCGTCGTCGTCGGACAGCACGCGCAGCAGATCCGGATTGACGCGACGCTGCTCCTCCAGACGGCGTCCGGCAATGGCGAGCAAGGAGAGATCGTGGTTGCCGAGCGTCACCACGATGCGCTCGCGTAGCGAGTAGAGAAGCTTCAAGGTCTCCAGCGACTGCCCGCCGCGGTTGACGAGGTCGCCGCAGAACCACAGGCGGTCCTTCGCCGGATCGAAGTGGATGGCATCCAGCAGGCGCAGCAGTACGTCGTGGCAGCCTTGGACGTCGCCGATCGCGAAGGTGGCCATTCAGTGCAGGGTCCGCGGAATAGTCAGCGGGAAGGCGGCTATCTCGGCTTGGAACTCGGTGCCGTCATCGGCCAGCATCTGGTAGCTGCCGTGCATTTGTCCGTAAAAAGTTTCCAGCACCGCACCCGAGGTGTACTCGAACACGCTGCCGGGCTTGATCCAAGGCTGTTGCCCGACCACGCCTTCGCCGCGTACTTCCTGCACTTTGCCGTTGGCGTCGGTGATCAGCCAGTGGCGCGAGAGCAGGCGTGCCGGAACCTGCCCGGTGTTGGCGATGCGAATGGTGTAGGCGAACACAAAGCGACCCTCATCAGGAGCACTCTGTTCGTCGAGAAAGCGGGTGGTAACGGCCACCGTGATCGCATAGCGGGGGTTCGGCATACGCGGATTCTACGGAAGCGCATCGGCCGCCGGGGGAGTGATGCCGACTTCGATGAGTTGGTTGGACAAGCGCACGTAGGCCATAACATCAACTTGCTCGGCGCGGGTGCCAGGGTCGATGCCCGCCGCACGAATGGCGTCGGCATCGCAGACCGTTGACAGCGCGTTGCGCAGCGTTTTCCGTCGTTGCGAAAACGCCGCTGCGACGACGCGGGCAAAATGTGAGCTATCGCGGATACCCAGCTCGTTCGCGGGGCGTGGCACCAAGCGCACGACGGCTGAATCGACCTTCGGAGGCGGCGTGAAGGCGTCTGGTGGCACGTCGAACAGCGGTGTGACGCGGCACACCGCCTGCAGCATCACCGAGAGTCGGCCGTAGACCTTGCTGCCGGGTTCGGCGCCCATGCGGTCTACCACTTCCTTCTGCAGCATGAAGTGCATGTCCCGGACGGCCTCGGCGTACGCCATTACATGGAACAGGATCGGCGTCGAGATGTTGTAGGGCAGATTGCCGACCAAGCGCAGCGGGCCTTCAACGTCGTGGCCGTGGCTGAGCTTGCCGAAATCCACCTGCAGAACGTCACGGTGGAGGATGCTGAGACGGCCATGCGCAGCAGCTTCGATGGTGAGCGGCCCGATGAGATCGCGGTCGAACTCGATGACGGTCAGCTCGCCGTGCTTGCGCAGCAGCGGAAAGGTGAGCGCGCCGCCGCCCGGGCCGATTTCGACGATGAACTCGCCAGGCTTCGGTGCCAGAGCGCGGATGATCTTCTCCACGACCTCGGTACTGGAGAGGAAATGCTGGCCGAGTTGTTTTTTGTGGCGGTGTGCTGCGAGGCTCATCGAACATTCCCGGGAGTACACGCGCTCGGGCTGCGCAGCGGCGGCGCGGCAGCGCGGCGGCGGGCGAGGTCGGCGCAGAGTGCGATGGCGTGTTGCAGGCTCGACGGGTTGGCGAGGCCGCGGCCGGCGATTTCCAAGGCGGTGCCGTGGTCGACCGCCACCCGCGGGAAGGGCAGGCCGAGCGTGATGTTCACCGCGTCCTCGAAGCCGGTGGCCTTGAGCACCGGCAGGCCTTGATCGTGGTACATCGCGACCACCGCATCGAAAGCCTCGCGCTGCTGCGGCAGAAAAGCGGTATCGGCGGGCAGCGGGCCTTCCAGCACGAGCCCTTCGGCGCGCAGCCGCTGCAACACCGGCGTGATGATTTCGATCTCCTCGCGGCCCATTTCACCCGATTCACCAGCATGCGGATTCAGGCCCAACACGCGCAAACGCGGCCGTTCGATGCCGAACAGCTCGCGCAGGCTGCGCTCGGTGATGCGCAGCACGCGTTCGAGGCCGTCAGCGGTGATCGCGGCGGCAACGGCACGCAGTGGCAGGTGGGTGGTAACGAGTGCCACACGCAGACGCGGGTTGGCCAGCATCATCACCACATCGACCTGCGCGCAGTCGGCGAGCAGTTCGGTGCTGCCGGTGTAGGGGATGCCACCACGGTTGATCGTCGCCTTGTGGACTGGGCCGGTGACGAGGCCGTCGATCATGCCAGCAAGCGCATCGGCGGCGGCGGCGCGCAGGGCACCGACGACGGCGGCGGCGTTGGCCGGGTCAGCGTGCCCGAAGCGCGTCGGCTTGGCGTTGCGATGTTCCACCAGTGCCAGTTCACCGGGGCCGATGTCGTCGGCCGAATCGCGAAGGCGCAGCGGTAGGCCCAAGGCATGAGCGGCGGCGAGCAGCGTTTCGCCATCGCCATAGGCAAGGAGAGTGCCAGCTTGTGGGCATTGCGCCGCCCGGACGCAAAGCTCTGGGCCGATGCCGGCCGGCTCGCCGGGCAGTAGCGCGAGCCGTGGCGGAGTGTGCATCGGGCTTAGGCGCCGAGGCGCGACTCAACGAAGGCGTCGGCGCGCAGTTGGCGCAGAAAGCGCTCGAACTCGTCTTGCGCTTTGCGCTCACCGATCATTTGCCGCGCGCGATCACGCCGGTTTTGATCGGTGACATCCTGCTCGCGTGTGGCGACGCGGCGGATCACATGCCAGCCGGCCTCGGTGCGGAAGGGCGCCGAAAGCGCGCCCTCGGCAAGTGCCTGCAGCTGCTCGCCCACGGCCGGCCCGAAAGCGTCGGCGGCAAACCAGTCGAGGCGACCGCCGCGGTTGCGGCTGAAGGTGTCATCGGAGTTCTCGCGGGCGATGACGGCAAAATCCTCACCGCCTTCGATACGGGCGCGGAGTTCGTCAATCCGGCGTCGAGCGGCTTCTTCGCCCACCACATCGGTGACCGCCACCAGCAGGTGGTCGGCCTGGAACTCGGTGACCGTTTGCGGCCCGGCTTCGCGTACTTCGAGCAGTTTCACCATCTGGAAGCCGCTTGGCCCACGAATCGGCGCGGTGTACTGGCCGGGCTGCAAGCCGCGGATGATCTCCGCGAAGCGCGGCGGCAGGCTGTTGGCCTCGCGCCATCCGAGATCGCCACCTTCGAGTGCGTTGCGATCATCGGAGAAGCGGATGGCGGCGGCACGGAAATCCATCTCGCCGCGATCAAGCAGTGCCCTGATGCCGTTGATTTTTCCTTCGGCCGTAGCGATCTGCTCCGGCGTCGCGCCATCCGGCAGTGCGACGAGCAAGTTGGCTAGGCGGAATTCGGTGCTATCGAGACTGCGTTGGGCAAGCAATTGATCGACTTCGGACTCACTGACCACCACCCTGGTCTGCACCACGCGCTGCTGCAAGCGGCGCATTTGCAGCTCTTCACGGACGCTACGACGGTAGTCGTCGAAGCTCAGGCCTTGGCTTTCGATTTGGGCGCGCATCTGTTCAATGCTGACGCCAGAGCGCTGCGCGATGCCTTGGATGGTCTGGTTTAGCTCGGTGTCGCCGATGCGGATGCCGGTGCTCTCCGCGCGCGCGACCTGCAAGCGCATCAATACCAAGCGGTCGAGCACCTGTCGCCGCAGTACATGCTCGGGCGGTAGCTGTTCCTCGCGACCTCGGTACTGGTTGCGAACATTGCTGACCGCGAGTTCAAGTTCGGAGGCGAGGATGACGTCCTCGTCGACCACGGCGACGATGCGATCGATGATTCCCGCGGCAGCACCCGGCTCAGACAGCAGTTGGGCGCTAGCCGCGAGTGGCGAGAGGGCGAGACTGGCGGCCAGAAGGCCGCAGAAAAGATGTTTTGGCATGGGGCGAGAGCGTGCTCTGGAGCGCGGAAGCGCTGGGTTACGGCGAGTAGCCGAGGATAGCATCGGACAACAAGCGCTCTGAATCGCGGCCGAAGCTGCCGATGCCGTTCAGTTCGATCTCGATGTGGATGCCGGTGCTGCGGGTGGCGTTCACATCGCGGATATGGTTTCGGCCCAGAACCCGCACCGCCATGCAGCAGCTACGCCATTCGAAGCCGCCAAGTGCTTCAAGCGTATGGCGCTCGCGCAAGGACCACGCCCAGCGTCCGACGACTCGCCAGTGGCTGGTGATCGGCGCGGCGAAGCTCAGGTCGGCTTGCTCCAGCAGGTCCTTTCGATAGCGGTAACTGGCATTCACGACGCCGCGATCAGCAAAGCGCCATTGGCTGCGCAGCGCGCTCAGTTCGGTTCCCAGTGCGCCGGGGCTCCACTGTTGCGCCAGCGAAACACTCCAGCCATCGCTGATGTGCCAGTCCAACTCGCCGACGTAGGCCGAGCCGTCGCGTGGCGTTGGGCGTTCACCGGGGATAACGACCCGCGGCGCATCGAAGAAATGGACACGCCCGAGGCTGGCCGAGAGCCGCTCGCGGCCGTCATCGGCTCCGAGCAGGCGGGTGGTGACGGCAACAGTCGCTTGGTGGGCGTCGCCTTGGCGATCGGCACCGGTGTAGCGGTTCTGCCGAAACAGTCCTGGCCAGCTAAACGACAGCGGCTGGGTGTCGAACAGCGGCAGCGCCGACTGCTCCCGAAACGGTACGTGCAGGTAATACAAACGCGGCTCTAGGGTCTGGATGAAGCGCGTGCCGAACCAGTTTGTTTCGCGCTCGAACAGCAGGCCCATGTCGAGGCTGGTGATCGGCAGATCGCGGCTCGGGCTGCGGTCACGGCCTCGTGCTGTGGGGTCCTGATCGAGCGCATAGCCGGTGTAGCGGAAAGCGATTTCCGGGTTCATAAACCAACTGGCACCGCCGAAGAAAAGCCGAAGATGCGGGCGTAGGTCGATGCGACTGCCGCCGGCGCGTTCGTCGTGCTCAAAGCGCACCGTCTCGGCGTCGAAGCCGACATCCAACCAAGGCAGCAGCGGCTGCAACCATTGCCCACGCAGCCGTGGTAGGCGCGAGAACGGCTCGCTTCCTGGCAATAAGGCCGGATTGGCTACCTCCCAGCGCTCGAAGGACAGACGAGTGTTCCACGTCTGGCCGCGACCATTCAGCGCCAAGTGGCTATCGAGCAAGACGAGATGGTTCTGGCTGAATTGGCTGCCGAAATCACGCAGGTAATCGCGATCACTGACGTCTTGGAGCAAAGCCGTGGCATGCCATTGGGGCGACAGGGTGGTGAGGTTCTCCCAGCGCCATTGACTGCGGTCGTTGCCGGTCACGTCGTCGTCGGGGAGCCAGTGTCCTTCCAGCTTGCCGGCGCTGCGCGTCGTGAGGTAGCGGAACTCGCCGCCGAGCATCAAGCCGCGCTTCGCCATCCAGCGTGGGCTGAGGGTAGCGTCGTAGTGGGGTGCCAGATTGAGATAGATCGGCTGCTCGTAGTCGAAACCGTTCCGGTTATTGAAGCCGAGGGTGGGTGCCAGCAGGCCGGTTTGGCGCGCATCGGTGGTCGGGAAGCTGACCCAAGGCAGCCACAGCACCGGCACGCGCCCCAAGCGTAAGGTGGCGTCTTGCGCGACGCCGCGCTGGGTGGTGTCGTCGATCTTGATGGTTTCCGCCGTGAAAGCCCATTGCCGCTGGCCCGGCGGGCAGGTCGAGAACTCGGCGTCGGTCAGCGTGCTGTGGCTGCCCTCGCGCAGCGCTGTGGTGGCCGTGCCATTGCCCATCGTTCGGTCGAGCAGGCGGTATTCCACGTCCTGAAGCGTCACGCGCTCGGCTGTGGTGTCGCCTTCGCCATGCGCAGCCGTCAGGCGCAGACCCTCGTCCTCGAAGCGCAGTGGGCCGGGGCTTTCCCAAGTGCCGTCCGCGTGCTGGTAGATCAGAGCTTCGGTGCCCAGCCATTGATCGGCGCGTTCCAGTTCGACCCGGCCGCGAAAGCGCGTCACACGCTCGCCAGAGACATCCAGCGTGTCGGCGTGCACAGTCACCGGGCTGACCGCGCGGGCCGCGCTGCCTGCGCTGGGTGGGCCGTCACGGAAAGGCCCGAAGGCCTCGGGTGCGTGGCACAGGGCCCAGTCCACCGCGCGCTCGGCGGCGAGGGTGGTTCCGGCGGGCAGCGCGACAGCCAGTGCCAAGGCCAGGCTCAGTGGATGCAGATTCGGTGGCGACACGGACGAGTTTCTCCTTTCGCGGCTCATAAGCGCCCGCGGCCGTGGCGCCAGAGCACTTCGCCGTGGCCGCTCTCGCGGGCCAGCACGCGACACAACACGAACAGTAGGTCGGAGAGCCGGTTGAGGTAGCGGATCGCCTCGGGGCGCACGCTGTCGATGTGCGAGAGCGTCACCACTTCGCGTTCAGCACGGCGGATGATGGTGCGGGCTAGATGCGCCTGCGCCGCGGCCATGCCACCGCCGGGCAGGATGAAGTCTTTTAGCGGCGGCAGATCGGCGTTGAAGGCGTCGAGGGTGTCTTCGATCGCTTGAATGTCGGCGTCGAAGATGGCCGCATGACCGGGGATGCAGAGTTCACCGCCGAGGTCGAACAACTGGTGCTGCACCGCCACCAGCACCTTGCGCAGCGGTTCCGATAGATCGCAGGCGAGCACGATGCCGATGGCGCTATTGGCTTCATCGACCGTGCCGTAGGCGCTGACGCGCGCCGAATCCTTGGCCACCCGCGAGCCATCGCCAAGGCCGGTGCTGCCGTCGTCGCCGGTGCGTGTGTAAATCTTCGACAGACGGTTGCCCACGGCTCAGGCCTCGCGGGTCGCGGCCGGCAGGCGGAGCACTAGAGGCAGCAGCGCAAGGTGCAGCGCCGCACCCACGCCCACCCATGCGAACGCCACCTGCATATACGGCAGCAGCCAATCGGTGAAGTTCTTGGCCCAACCGGCGACGGTGGGATCAGCGACGCTGCTGCTGAACCAGTAGAAGCCGCCCTGTGCGAACAAATGGCAGGCGATGACGCCCAGCGCCAGCGCCAGCACGAGGCGGCCCAGCAGTCCCCAGCGCAGCGTGAGGCCTTTGGCGGCAGCCCACTGGCCGGCAGCCATCATTGCCGCGTGCGCCGGCAGCAGGAACCAATAGCCCGGCGAGAGACAGTAATGCGCCCAGAAATCGACACCGGTGGCTGAGATGACGACGTAATCGACCAGCACCGCCAGTGCCATCAGGGTCGGAAACGCCCAGCGCTGGTGGCCGGCGAGGTAAACGCCCGAGGCGAAGAACACCGCCCAAGACGCATCAGGCACGGCACCGAAGTGGTTCGCGCGCGTCGCGGCCATCACCAGTGCGAGGAGGACGAACACCGCGATGGCGGGTCGGAGGGCAAGGCGCATGAGACGAGTTCGATCCAAGAAAGCGTTGCGAAGAAGTCTAGCCGATGCGGCCTCGTGAGGCTGCCGTTCGCCGTCTCGCGTATTATATTGGCGCATGAAACAGCGCGATTTCGATGTGGTCATCGTCGGCGGCGGCTTGGTGGGTTGCAGTCTGGCCTGCGCCTTGGCACCGCTGGGTTTTGCCGTCGCTTTGGTGGACGCGGCGACTCCTGCCGCCCTGGGTACCGACCCGCGCAAGCTTGCGCTGGCCGCTGCGAGTCTCAACGCCCTCTCGGCGCTGGGCGTGCTGGCTCGTCTGCCGACCTCGCCCGCGCCCATTCGCCGTCTCGTCATCAGCCGCAAAGGCGATTTCGGGCGCCTTGCACTCGATGCCGCCGAGTTCAACCGTGCCGCTTTCGGTGGCGTGGTGCTTGCCGGCGATCTCGGCTCGGCGTTGCGGCAGGTCGTTGCCGCTTTGCCGAACCTCGTGTCTGTACATGGATGCGCCGAGATGGCCGCCGTCGAGGGTGGTCTGCGTGTTCTGCGTATCCAGCAACGCGACACCGATGCCGAGCTTTGGCGCGCAAAACTCGTGGTAGCGGCGGATGGTTCGGATTCGCCGCTGCGGGTTGCTGCGGGAATCGGCGTCGACGTGTTCGACTACGCCCAGACCCTGATTGTCACTTCGGCGCGCCTCTCCGCCGCTGCACCGGGCACCGCTTACGAACGCCTGACCGACGACGGTCCCTGCGCCCTGTTGCCGATGGCCGCAGGCCGCCACGGTGCCCTTTGCGGCGTGTCCTCGGCTGCGGCGGACGCGGTGCTGGCGTTGGACGATGGCGCCTTCGCCGAACATTTGCAGTCTCGCATCGGCTGGCGTGCCGGGCGTGTACTGGAGGTTGGCGTGCGCAGCGCTTGGCCGCTTCGACGCATCGTCGCCCAGCGGCTGATTGCCGAGCGGCTCGTGTTGGTGGGCAATGCCGCCCAGACCATCCATCCGATCGGCGCGCAGGGCTTCAATCTTGGACTGCGTGATGCCCTGAGCCTCGTCGATGTTCTCGCTGAAGCAATGGCGGATCGGCGCAACATCGAAGCGCGCCAATGGGACTCCGGCATCGACGCACTGCTCACCGATTACGTCGCGCGGCGGTGCGAAGACCGCGACCAAACCTTGTCCTTTAGCGATGGACTGGCGCGGATCACCGCAGCGTCGAGCCCACTGCATCGGGTCGGACGAAGCATGGGCTTCGCCGCGCTGAATCTCGACCCCAGCCTGCGCGCGGAGTTTGCCATCGGCGCGATGGGCTTCCGTGGCCGTGTGCCGCGTCTCGCGCGGGATGTCGCATGAGTCGGTCGATGCTCGAGGCCACCGTGGTGGGGGCTGGCATCGTCGGCAGCGCGTTGGCGCTCGGGCTGCGCCAGCGCGGCATCGAAGTGGCGCTCTTGGATGCGGCTCCGGCAAGGAGTTGGCGGGAGGATGTACCGGATCTGCGCATGTACGCCATCGCCGCAGACGCACAGGCGCTGCTGCAAGGCTTGGGTGTGTGGGGTGACATTCGCCGTCGCCGCGTCAGTCCTTATGTGGGCATGCGCGTTTGGGACGCGGGCAGCGAGGGCGCGCTAAACATCGATGCTACGGCGATGGGTGTGCCGCAATTGGGTCACATCGTCGAAGACGCGCTGATCGTCGATAGCCTTCATGCCGCACTGGTCGAGGCTGGCGTTCGCATCGAGTGCAAGACCGCATTGGTAGGCGTCGAGCAGGATGAAGCCAGCGGCAGCGTTGTCGCACGATTGGCCGATGGGCGCGGGCTGCGGACGGCGTGGCTGTTCGGTGCGGATGGCTCGCGTTCGGTGGTTCGCGATGCCCTCGGCATCGATACCGAAGTGGTGGACTATCACGCCCACGGCTTGGTGGCGATGCTGCGCTGCGAACACCCGCATGCAGCAAGCTGCTGGCAGCGTTTCTTGCCCACTGGCCCGCTGGCACTTTTGCCCTGCGCCGACGGTCGCGTGTCGATCGTGTGGTCGCTACCCGAAGCGCAAGCGCAGCGGCTTGCCGCCGTCACGCCAGAGCAGTTCGAGGCCGAGCTGACGCGCGCATCGGATCGCGTGCTTGGAAGCTTGACGCTCGACAGCGAGCGGCATTTGTTTCCACTGAAGCGGCAGCTTGCGAAGCGCTTGCTCCTTGGTCGTGTGGCCCTGCTCGGCGATGCCGCGCATGTGGTTCATCCGCTGGCTGGGCAGGGTGTAAACCTCGGCCTGCGCGATGTTGCCGCGCTGCTCGCTGCCGTCGACGCCACGCCACGCCGCAGTGCGGGGCTGACATCGGCCAAACTGGAGCGTTGGGCGCGTGAACGCTACAGCGAGAACGCCAGCGCCGCGCAAGCCTTCGAGGCCATCCATCGCGTCTACAGCAATGATGCTCCGCTGCCCTTGGCCTTGCGCGGTTGGGCACTTCGCGTTGCGAACCTTCCGCCGATCAAGCGCTTTCTGTGGCGCTCTGCGGCGGGGCTCGCCGGTTAGCCGTTCAGCGTCGCGCGAACACCGTGATCTCTTCGCGGTCGTGGTAGAGCTGCTTCGCGCGCAGCGCTTTTAGTTCACCGGCCTGCGCGCGGAACAGATCGAGGCAGAGGACGGTTTCGTCCCAGCGCTTCTTCATCGGCAGCTTGAGGTTGAAGATCGCGTTGCGACACCAGCCTTCGCGGAACCATTCGGCCATGCGTTCGACCACGCGCCGGGGTTGTTCGACCATGTCGCAGACCATCCAGTCCAGCGGGCGCGCCGGTTGCCAACGGAAGCCATCGGCGCGCAGATGTTCAACGTAGGGATGACTGGCGACCGGCTCTTTCAGCGGGCCGTTGTCAACGGCGGTGACGCGCAGGCCGGTGCGCACCAGCACCCAGGTCCAGCCGCCGGGTGCCGCACCGAGATCGGCGCCACGCAGGCCTTCGCGCAGCCATTGCGCGCGTTCGTCGGCGCTCAGTAGCGTGTGCAGGGCTTCGTCGAGCTTGGCCGCGCTGCGGCTGGGCGCATTGGGTGGCTGGCGCAGGCGCGGAATGCCGCCGGGCCAAGGGCTGCTGTCCTCGACGCGGGTGACGGCTAGTTCGAGCCGTGTACCACCGTGTAGCAGAACGTGCAGACGCGGCCGCCGCGCATCGGGTTTGTCAGTAAGCCAACCGGGCTTGCGCAGTGCCGGGCGTAGCGCATTGCCAAAGCCGCGCGCGAGGCCGGCGAGTTCGCGGCCTTCGTCGCTGTCGCTGTGCTCGACCACGAGATCACCGAAGCGCAGCGCTGTGTAGGAGGGCGCGGTGTGGTCGTCTGCCATCGCCTCGCGCGCGGCTTCGAGTGCGGCCAGTACCGGGGTGATGCGGTCCTTCGGGTCGAGGCCATCGAGTTGGGCGAAGCCGAGCAGCTTCTGCCGCGCGAAAATGAGATCGCCGAGGCCGAGTTGTTGTTCAAGCAGCGGTGCCGTCGCGCACAAGTAGCGCACGACTCCGCTACCGCGCTCGGTGGCGGCATGGCCCCAGTGTTCACGTTCGGCCGCGCGGGCACCGAGCTCGGCGGCCAATTCTGGCTCGAAGCCCGGCCGGCAATAGGCGAGCAGGGCGGGTGCGTGCAGCGTCGTGGTCATGGCTTCAGTACAGCCGGCCGGAGCGGCCGTAGTCGGCGAGTACGGTGCAGGCTTCGTCGCGACGCAGGTCGGTGACGACTTCGATGCCGCGCTTCTGCAACTCGCCGCGCCAATCGGCAGGCAAGGGGCCTTCGTCGAAGCCTGCCAGTGTTTCGACGTCATCAGCACGGGCACCGATCAGCAGGCGGTCGATGCCGGCCCACACGCTGGCGCCGTAACACATGCAACAGGGTTGCGAGGACGTGGCCAGCGTGATCGGGCCGCGAGCGGCGTTGAGGCGGAACTGCTGCACACGCTGCTGGCTGGTGGCGAAGGCCATCATCTCGGCATGCGCAATCGAGGTGCTGTGCGGCAGCACGCGGTTGACGCCGACGCCGATCAGTTGTCCTTCCGGTGCGAACACCGCCGCACCGAAAGGGCCGCCGCTGGCGTGCTGCACGTTCAGCGCCGAAAGCTGAATCGCGAGCCGCATCTTGGCGTCGTCGTCGGAGTAGTCGGCGTTCGCATCGACCGCCTCGTGAATCCAGGCGGGCAGGGTCAGGTGTACTTGTGCGTAGAGCATCAGCGATCCGCGCCGCCTGCGCCCAAGGCGCTGCAGCGACCTTCGACGCACTGGCAACCGGCGATGTCCGGAAAACCGCAAACCGCCATCATGTCGTTGCGGGCGCATTCGGCCATCACCTGTTCGGGGAAGGTCGGGCTGTTGATGTTCACGCAGGCAGGGTAGTAGCCACAGCAATTGCCGACGTTCTTCACCGTGCAATCGGCGTCGGTCGTGCAGGAATAATCGACTACGCCCAGCGCGTCGCTTGCGGGTGCGGGTACAGGTACAGGCGTGGCCGCCGCCTCGGCCGTGCCGCTGCTCGAGGTGTTGACGACGCAACCCACCAACGCGAGTGCGGTGGCCGAAAGCACGACGGCGAAAAATGCCGTGCGGATTGATCGAAGGCAGAGGCACATCGTCAGGCTCCCTTGCTGGCCCAGCTATCGCGCAGGGTCACGGTGCGGTTGAAGACCGGCCGGGCCGGGGTATGCTCGAAGCGCTCGGTCGCGAAATAGCCGAGGCGTTCAAACTGTACGGTCATTTCTTTGGCGAGTGCGGCCGCGGCGGGCTCGACAAAGCCGCGCACAACGCGGATCGAATCCGGATTGAGATGATCGCGGTAAGTCTTGCCGCCGTCTTCGCTGTCGGGGTTCTCGACGGCGAAAAGGCGGTCGTAGAGGCGCACTTCGGCTTCGATAGCGGCGGCCGCACACACCCAGTGGATGGTGCCCTTCACCTTGCGGTTCGCGCCTTCCATGCCGGGGCGGCTTTCCGGGTCGAGCGTGCAATGCAGCTCGACGACCGTATCGCCGTCCTTGATGACGGCGTCGCACTTCAGGATGCCAGCACCGCGTAGCCGAACTTCGCCGCCGGGCACCAAGCGGTGGAAGCCCTTCACCGGCACATCCATGAAGTCCTCGCGCTCGATCCACAGCGCGTTCGAGAACGGTACCTCGCGCTGGCCCTTCGATTCGTCCTTCGGATGGTTGGGAAAGCGCAGCGTCTCGCGGTGGCCTTGCGCTAGGTTGGTGATGCTGACTTTCAGCGGGTCGATCACCGCCATGCGGCGCTCGGCCTTGGCATCGAGTACGTCGCGGATGCAGCCCTCAAACACCGAATAATCAATGATCGAGTTCTGCTTCGAGATGCCGACGCGCTCGGCCAGCAGGTGCAGGCTTTCAGGCGGTACGCCGCGGCGGCGGATGCCCTGCAAGGTTGGCATGCGCGGGTCGTCCCAGCCGGCTACCAAGCCTTCGTTCACGAGTGCCAGCAGCTTGCGCTTGCTCATCACCGTGTAGTTGATGTTGAGCCGCGAGAACTCGATCTGCCGCGGCTTCGCCGCTTCGTTCGGCAGGCCGCGTTCGGTGAGCGGCTTCAGCAGTTCGGGGCGCTCGTGCAGGCGGACGTGGTCTATGCACCAATCGTAGAGCGGACGGTGGTCCTCGAACTCCAGCGTGCACAGCGAATGCGTGATGCCTTCGATGGCATCCGACAGCGCGTGGGCGTAGTCGTACATCGGGTAGATCGGCCAAGCGTCGCCGGTGGCCTGGTGGCTGACCTTCTTGATGCGGTACAGCGCCGGGTCGCGCAGGTTGATGTTACCCGAGGCCATGTCGATCTTTGCGCGCAGGGTGCGCGCGCCGTCCGGGAACTCGCCGGCGCGCATGCGGCGGAACAGGTCGAGGTTCTCGTCCACGCTGCGGTGGCGAAACGGCGATTCGCGGCCCGGTTCGGTGAGCGAGCCGCGATAGGCGCGCACGTCTTCCGCAGATAGATCACAGACGAAGGCCTGACCGTCATGGATTAGTCGTTCGGCGGCCAAGTACAGCACTTCGAAATAATCGGAGGCATGGCGCAGCTCGTGCCACGCAAAGCCCAGCCAGCGCACGTCCTCCTTGATGGCCTCGACGTATTCCAGATCCTCTTTCTCGGGGTTGGTGTCGTCGAAGCGTAGATTGCAGTGCCCATTGAACTCGGCGGCGATGCCGAAGTTCAGACAGATCGACTTCGAGTGCCCGAGGTGCAGGTAGCCGTTTGGTTCGGGCGGGAAGCGGGTGTTGACGTGTGTGTGCTTTCCACTCGCGAGGTCGTCGCGGACGATATTGCGGATGAAGTCGGTTCGCGCCGGAACAGTATCGGCTGTGGTCGGGGAGTGGGAATTGCTCATGAGGTCCAGCAGGGGCGTGTGTGGAAGACCCGGCCCAGCCGGGATCGTTATGGAAGTTTAGCGCGGGCGGCCCGGTACTTCGGCCGCCTGCGTTAGAGTGCGAGGCTACCGGGCCAGGACGGCCTGCTATCGACGGATGTTGCATGCACCTCCGCCTGACAACCATCGTGCTCGCCGCTATTGCGCTGCTGGTGCTCGCGGCGGTCGCCGTGGCACCCGCAACCCGCATCGACCTCGCGCGCAGTAGCGTTCCCATCGCGGTCGCATCGACGACGGCACCGCCCGAAGTGCCGTTGGCCGACATCCTCATTGGCCGTTACCAGCCGGGTTTCTTCCCGGATTTGGATGGCATCGTGGCGGCCAGTCCGCGGGCCGGGCGGGTGGTGTGGCTGCGTCTGCAAGCCGAATTGCCGACTAACGAACGCGCTTGGTTCGTGCGCGTCGAGCGCGCGAATGTCGATCGCGTGGCGGTCGTGCTGCCGGCACGGCCTGCGGTCGAAGTGGCCGAGAGCCGCTTCTTCCAGATCGGCAGTTGGGATGCGCGTTGGCCCGATGGTTTTGTCCTGCCCTTGCCTGCGGATACGCACGGTGCCGTTGCAATTTATCTGCGGGTCGAAGGGAGTGTGGATGTCGATCTGCGTCCGCAGCTCATCGACGGCAGCGTGCTTGCCGAGCGTGAGGCGGCCGCTATTCGATTGTTTGCACTGATTTACGGCGTGCTACTCGCCACGCTCATTCTGTGTTTTGTTCGTCCGCTGCGAAGCGTCGGTGCGGGCGGCGTCGGCATGGCTGCGGTGACGATTATCGCCGCGCTTACCGTGGCGCTCATCAACGATCACTTGCCATTGCCCTTGCGTGCCGTGCTCGACCCATGGCTGAGCGGAAGCATCGTTTACGCATCGACGGTGCTGCTCGCTGGCGCACTGCTCATCGTGGCGCGTTACCAGTCCGCCATCGAGGAAAATGCCGGAGGTCTGGCAGCATGGTACATGCGCATTGGTGTTGCTCTCGTGCTGCTCGCCGTGCTCGGCTTCTACGTGCCAACGGAGCACGCCGACTTGCTGCGCCGAGTCGCGGAATTCATCTGGTCGCAGGCTTGGCTGCTGGTATTGGTGGCTTTCGCCATCGACCGTCGTCGCCTGAGCGCGGTACCCATCACCCTGATGGGCTTGCTGATCGCGGCGTTGATTTTGCGTGCGTTGGCGGCAGCCGGTGTGGTGCCGCCCTCGGCGCTGGCGCTATACGCCTATCAATTGATGATGGCCGTGCTGCTGCTTTCGCTGGTGCTGCTGCCGTGGTTGCGTAGCCTGCCCATCAAAGCACCGCGCGCGCCGCCCGTGGTTCCGGAGCCTTCGGTTGGGGAGCGTTGGTCGCAGGCCGAGGCCAGTATGGCAGCGACGATCAGCGCGGCGCTGCGCTATGGAGGAGCGAGCGAGGCCGACTGGGTGGTCGCGCGTCGCCTTGTCGATACCCTGAAGTCTCTGCTGAATGCGCGATCCGTGGCGGTGGTGCGCTCCACTCAGCATGGCGAGCCCAGGGTGCTCGCCGAACCTGTCTCGGCTACGCCCATGTATGTCGCCCTGTTGCGTGACCGCGCTCGCGTGCTGCGTTCATTGCTGCGACTCCGGTCGCCGCAGCAACTGTTCTTGCCGATGGACGATACGGGATTGAGCCAGATCGCGCTGCTGCCTTACCGGTTTGAAAACGAGGGTTGGACGGCGGTTTTCCTTGAGCGCGAGGGTGCCGGCTTCGATGCCGGCGAGCTCCTTCGCATCGAAGCGTTCGTCGCTGCTGCGCGTCGCGTTGCTGGCACGGCGCTCGACGAGCGTGAAGCCACGCTTCGCGCCGATCTCGATCCCGCGCTTTCGGTCCTCAACGCCGAAGCACTGCACCGTGAGCTGCGCAGCGCCTTCGAACGCTGCCGCGATGGGGGCGATCCGATTGCCTTGCTGCGGATTCCGCTGGCTGGCGAGGGTGGTTTCGAGGTTCGCGCCTTGGCCGTGATCGAGGCTCTCGAAGCGTTCGATTCCCTGCCTCATCATCTGCTGGGTCGTCCCGGTCCCGATGAGTTTTGGCTGGTGCTGCCGGGACTCGACGTGCCCCCGGCACGCCTCCTTGCCGAGCAACTTCATCAGCGGCTCGCGCCTCCCATGTTGCCGGTTTCGGGCCTTGCGCCAGCCGGACAGCGCCCACGCGTCGCCGAGTGGATCATCGGCATCGCTGCGATAACGCCGGGCGAACGCGTGCCGCGGCCGATGATCGAGCGGGCTGGCGACGCCTTGGGCCGAGCGCGTGTGCCCGGCGCTTCAGCCGTCCAGGCCGTTGTTGCCGACCTGCCATGAGTGCCGAATCTTCGTTGATTCGGATGGCAAGCTGCCGGCGATTTCAAGTGACCAGCACACGATGATCTCGGATCGTGGTGCCCTGCTGGCCATGGCTGGCGGTGCCAGTCTGATTAGCCTCACGGGCGTATTGGTTCGCTTTGCCGATGTGCCACCGACAGTGGCTGGATTCTGGCGGATGGCTTTCGGTGGCGCGATGCTCGCCCTCGTTTTGCTCCTCGCAAAGCGTTGGCGTCATCTGCCGGCGCGCGCTTGGCTGTTTTGCCTTTGGCCGGCGCTCGCTTTCGCGGCCGATCTCTGGCTCTGGCATCGCAGTATTCACGCCATCGGCCCCGGGCTTGCCACTTTGCTGGCGAACACGCAGGTGTTTTTCATGGTCGCGGCGGGTGTGCTGTTTTTTGGCGAGCGTCTGTATGGACGCTTCGCGTTCGGGCTTTTGTTGGCGTTTGGCGGTTTGGTGATGATTCTCGGTGACGGCTGGGCGCAGTTGTCTGCGCAGTCGCGCATCGGGGTGTGGCTCGGGCTTGCGACGGGCATCGCCTATGCGGCCTATAACCTCGGCTTGAAACGCAGCCAGCGTGAGGCGCCGCTGGCTTCCGAACCGATTCTGGTGATATCGACGTTGCAGTGTGCAGCGATGCTCGGCTTGGCTGGCTTGGTCGAGGGCGTCTCGTTTGCGATCCCCGACTTGCGGAGCCTTTTTGCCCTGCTTGCACTTGGCCTGATCGGCCAATGCCTCGGATGGGTGTTGATCGGCCGTGCGCTGCCACGTCTGCGCGTGGCTACGGTTGGCTTGCTCCTGCTGTTGCAGCCGCTGCTGGCTTTTGTGTTCGATGTGCTGCTGTTCGAACGACCAACAGCGACCTACGAATGGATCGGTGTGGCGCTGTCTCTGGCGGGCATCTTCATTGCGGGTTTGCGGCCTGCGGATGAGCCGTGTTCGGGTTCAAGCGAGCGTCTGCGTGTCCAGTATGCCGGCGGGGAGTTCCGCGAGGGTCTGCGCGAAGCCGACGAGGAATCCGCTGCGGGCGGAGCTACGGCGCCAAAACAAGGCTAGGCGGCGCTTGGGCTCGGGAGCGGCGAAGGGAAGTAGGCGCAAATGCGGCTGTGGCGGCACCGGCGGTTTTGTCGCCAGTACCGGAAGCAGGGTCATGCCGACACCGGCGGCCACCATCTGTCGCAGGGTTTCGAGCGATGTGGCGCGGAAGCCGTCCTTTTCCCCGGCACCCGCCAGTTGACAGACATCGAGGGCTTGGTCACGCAAGCAGTGGCCGTCTTCTAGCAGCAGCAGAGGTTCGTTTCGCAAGACCGACATCGGCAAGCGGCGATGCCCGGCGATGGCGAGTGGATGATGTTCGGGCACTGCCAGTACAAAGGGCTCTTCAAAGAGTGTGGCGTGGGCGAGGCCCTCATCGAACACCGGTAGCGCCATGACGGCGGCATCCACGCGCCCATCGCGCAAGCCAGCCCGCAAGACTTCGGTTTTTTCCTCGATGAGCAGCAGTTCCAGTTTCGGGTAGCGCGCTCGCAGTGGCGCGACAACGTGCGGAAGCAAATAGGGGCCGAGGGTCGGGAACAGGCCCAATCGCAGGGTGCCGGATTCCGGGTCATGGGCGCGGCGAGCGATGTCGCGCATTTGTTCAACTTCCGCGAGCACCGTGCGCGCACGCCGGGCGATCTCGGTGCCGGCATCGGTGAGCATGACTTTGCGCGGGGCGCGCTCGACCAGTTTTACGCCCAACTCGTCTTCGAGTTTGCGGATCTGCGTCGAGAGTGTCGGCTGGCTGACGTGACTGGCATCGGCCGCTCGGCCAAAATGGCGGTGATCGGCCAGCGCGATCAGGTAGCGGAGGTCGCGGAGATTCATTTCAATAGCTTATGGCTATCACAACGATGCAATCAATTCATTTCATCTTCAACGAAGGTGGCCGTAGGATGTGCGCAGTTGCTCTGCCGCGCCCAATGCGGCCGCCGGGCATTTCATCGTTGGAACTCCCCCTTTTCCTAACCATCAAGAGCCTACACCCATGTCCCTGATCAACACCCACGTCCAGCCCTTCAAGACCACCGCCTTCCACAACGGCAAGTTCGTGCCGGTCACGGAAGAGAGCTTCAAGGGCGAGTGGTCGGTGCTCGTCTTCATGCCGGCCGCCTTCACCTTCAACTGCCCGACCGAAGTCGAGGACGCCGCCGACAACTACGCCGAGTTCCAGAAGCTCGGCGCCGAGGTCTACATCATCACCACCGACACGCACTTCTCGCACAAGGTGTGGCACGAGACCTCGCCGGCGGTCGGCAAAGCCAAGTTCCCGCTGGTAGGCGACCCGACCCACGCGCTGACCCGCGCCTTCGGTGTGCACATCGAAGAAGAGGGCTTGGCCTTGCGCGGCACCTTCGTCGTCAACCCGGAGGGCGTCATCAAGACCGCCGAAGTGCATGACAACGCCATCGCGCGCGACATGAAAGAAACCCTGCGCAAGCTCAAGGCCGCGCAGTTCGTCGCCAAGAATCCGGGGCAGGTCTGCCCGGCCAAGTGGAACGAAGGCGCCAAGACCATCGCGCCCTCGCTCGACCTCGTCGGCAAGATCTAACACAGACATGCTCGACGACGCCCTCAAGGCCCAGCTCGCCGCCTACCTCGAGCGCTTGGTGCGCCCGATCGAGCTGGTCGCTTCGCTCGACGACGGCGAGGCCTCGCGCGAACTGCGCGATTTACTCGCCATCGTCGCTTCGCTCTCGCCGCGCATCACGCTGCGGGAGGCGTACGACGCGCGCACGCCGTCGTTCGCGATCCAGCGCGCCGACGACGCGAGCATCGCGGTGCGTTTCGCCGGTATCCCGCTCGGCCACGAGTTCACCTCGCTGGTGCTGGCCCTGCTGCAAGTGGGTGGGCACCCGCCGAAGGTCGAGCAAGCACTGATCGATGCGGTGCGTAAGCTTGAGGGCGTCTTCCACTTCGAAAGCTATTTTTCGCTGTCCTGCGGCAACTGCCCCGACGTGGTGCAAGCGCTGAACCTGATGGCCGTGCTGAACCCGCACATCACCCATACGGCCATCGACGGCGCGCTGTTCCAGGCCGAAGTCGAAGCACGCCAAGTGATGGCCGTGCCGGCGGTGTTCTTGAACGGCCAGCCCTTCGGCTCGGGCCGGATGGAGCTGGCACAGATCGTCGCCAAGCTCGACACCGGTGCGGAGGCGCGCGCCGCCGAAGCCATCAAGACGAAGGCACCGTTCGACGTGCTGATCGTCGGCGGCGGCCCGGCCGGTGCGGCGGCGTCTATCTATGCTGCACGCAAAGGTATCCGTACCGGTATCGTCGCCGAGCGTTTCGGTGGTCAGGTGTTGGACACATTGAGCATCGAAAACCTCATCGCCGTCTCCGAGACCGAAGGCCCGAAGCTCGCCGCCGAACTTGAACGCAACGTGCGTGCCAACGGCGTCGACCTGATGAACTTGCAGCGCGTGGAAGGCCTCGTACCCGCTGGCGTCGACGGTTTGATTGAAGTGCGGCTGAGCAGCGGCGCGACGCTGACATCGAAGGCGCTCATCCTCGCCACCGGCGCACGCTGGCGGACGATGAACGTGCCGGGCGAAGACCAGTACCGCAACAAGGGCGTGGCCTTCTGTCCGCACTGCGACGGCCCGCTGTTCAAGGGCAAGCGTGTGGCGGTGATCGGCGGCGGCAATAGCGGCGTCGAGGCGGCGATTGATCTGGCCGGCATCGTGGCCCAGGTGACGCTCTTCGAGTACGACGTGAAGCTGCGCGCCGATGAAGTGTTGCAGCGCAAGCTGCGCTCGCTGCCGAACGTCGTCATCGTCACCCACGCGCAGACCACCGAGGTCACCGGCGACGGCCAGCGCGTCAATGGCCTCGTCTACACCGATCGCGGCACGGGTGAATCGAAACGGCTCGTGCTGGAGGGCGTGTTCGTGCAGATCGGCCTGCTGCCCAATACCGAATGGTTGAAAGGTGTGCTTGCGCTTACCCCGCGCGGCGAGATCGTCACCGATGACAAGGGCCACACCTCGCTGCCGGGCGTGTTCGCCGCCGGTGATGCGACGACCGAGCCTTACAAGCAGATCGTCATCGCGATGGGCAGCGGCTCGACGGCGGCGCTCTCGGCCTTCGACTACTTGATTCGTCAAAGCGTACCGACATCGGATTCGTCGGTGGGCCATGAAAGCAAACACGAGGCACCGGCATCAGCCTAAGGCGTGCAACATCGAGTGTCGCCGAGGCGCTGCGGCGTGGCGCTCTGCAACTGGGCGACGAGGGCCCCGCCGAAGCGCAGGCCCTGCTGGCGCACGCGCTCGGCGTGAATTCGAGTTGGCTTTTTGCGCACGCCGACGATGCACTCGACGATGCCGCACTTGCGCGTTTTGGAGTGCTGCTGGACGCGCGCGCCGCCGGCCAGCCGGTGGCTTACCTGCTCGGCTCACGCGGCTTCTGGTGCTTTGATGTCGAGGTGACGGCGGACACCTTGATCCCTCGGCCGGAAACCGAGCGTCTCGTGGAGCTCGCGCTGGAACGTCTGCCGGCCGATCGGCCGCTGCGCGTGCTCGATCTGGGCACCGGCAGCGGTGCCATCGCGCTGGCGCTGGCGCTGGAGCGTCCGCTTGCTCATGTGGTCGCGGTCGAGCGTAGTGCGGCTGCCGCGGTCGTAGCCCGGCGCAATGCATTGCGCTTGGGCCTCGCCACCCGCGTCGAGGTGCGCGAAGGCGACTGGTTTGCCCCGGTCGCCGGCGAGCGTTTTTCGCTCATCGCCAGCAACCCGCCCTACATCGACGCCGACGACCATCATCTCGGCGAGGGCGATTTGCGTTATGAGCCCCGCAGCGCATTGGCCTCCGGGCCGGATGGTCTGAGCGACATCCGCATCCTCGCAGCGACGGCAGCGGGCCATCTTGAGCCCGGGGCTTGGTTACTGCTCGAGCACGGCTGGCGGCAGGGCGAAGCCGTCCGTGCCCTGCTTCACGCGGCGGGTTTCGACGCGGTGCACACGGCTTTCGATTTGGAGGCTCGCGAGCGCGTCACGCTCGGACGCTGCCCCTAGGCTTCAGCCAGCCGCCTTCAGTGTCGCATCCGTGTCCGGCCGCAGCGTGGCCGTGTCGGGTGCCAGATGCGGCCAGCGTTTCAGCAGCGCCGCGCGGATCGACGCGGCATCGAGCCCGGCTTCCGCCAGCAGTTCATCGCGTGAGGCATGGTCTTGGAAGCGATCCGGCAGGCCGAGGAGCAGGGTGGGTTTCAGTACGCCCGCTTCGGCGAACAACTCAAGCACCGCCGAGCCAGCGCCGCCCATCACCACATTGTCTTCGAGGGTGACGAAGCCCTCGTGCGTCGTACTGAGTTCGAGCAGAAGTGCGCGGTCGAGCGGTTTGATGAAGCGCATGTTGACGACCGTGAGGCCGAGCTCGGCACCGACCTGTTCGGCGGCAGGGACGAGCGCGCCGAACGCAAGCAGCGCCACGCCCTTGCCACGGCGACGCAGCTCGGCTTGGCCAATCGGCAGGGTGTCGAGCGTGGAGGGTACGGCGACGCCAGGGCCACTGCCGCGCGGGTAACGCACCGCAGCGGGGCCGGCGAAGCCGAGGCCGGTGCTGAGCATGGCGCGGCATTCGGCTTCGTCGGCCGGTGCCATCACTACCATGTTCGGTACGCAGCGCAAGAAGGACAGATCCAGATTTCCGGCATGTGTGGCGCCATCAGGGCCGACCACGCCGCCACGGTCGATAGCGAACAAGACATCAAGGTTCTGCACCGCAACATCATGGACGAGTTGGTCGTAGCCGCGCTGTAGGAAGGTCGAATAGATCGCCACCACCGGCTTGGCACCTTCGCAGGCCATGCCGGCCGCAAGGGTGACGGCATGTTGCTCGGCAATCGCGACATCAAAGTAGCGCTCGGGGAACTCTTGGCTGAAACGCACCATGCCCGAACCCTCGCGCATCGCCGGCGTGATGCCCATAAGCATCGGCTCGGCAGCGGCAGCATCGCAAAGCCAGTGGCCGAAGATATCGGTGTAGGTCGGTTTCTTGGCACCGATCTTGGTTACGACGCCGAGGTCCGGGTCGAAGGGCGACACCGCGTGGTAGCCGATCTGATCGCCTTCGGCGCGCTCGTAGCCCTTGCCCTTGGTGGTGATGACGTGCAGCAGTTGCGGGCCTTTCTTGCCCTTCAGTAGTTTCATTGCCTGCAGCATCGCCGGCAGGTCATGGCCGTCGATCGGGCCGGTGTAGTGGAAGCCCATTTCCTCGAACAGCGTCGAGGGCACGAACATACCCTTTGCGTGCTCCTCCCAGCGCTTCATGAAGCGCGCCGCCGCGCTCTTGCGCTTGTCGCCGAGGATCTTCTTGCCGCCCTCGCGCATCGCATTGAGCGTGTTCGACGACATCAGTTTGCCGAGCATCTTGGTCAGCCCGCCGACGTTCTCCGAGATCGACATCCGGTTGTCGTTGAGCACCACCAGCACATCGGGTTCGGGTTGCATGCCGCCGGCGTGGTTGAGGGCCTCGTAGGCCATGCCGGCGGTCATCGCGCCATCGCCGATCACGGCCACGACGCGGCGCGGGTCGCCGGCACGCTGCAGAGCGGTAGCCATGCCTAGGGCAGCGGAGATACTGGTGCTGCTGTGGCCAACGCCGAAACTGTCGTATTCCGATTCACAGCGCTTCGGGAAGGGTGCCACACCGCCCTTTTTCTTCACCGAAGTGATGCGCTCACTGCGCCCGGTGAGGATTTTGTGCGGATAGGTCTGGTGGCCGACGTCCCACACCAAGCGATCATGGGGGGTGTCGTAGAGCCAGTGCAGGGCGACGGTCAGCTCGATCACGCCGAGGCCGGCACCGAAATGGCCACCGCTCAAGCCGACCGATTCGATCAGGTAGTCGCGCAATTCATCGGCGACGGCGGGCAGCTCGCCTTCGGGGAACTGGCGCAGCTCGGCGGGCAGAGTGATGCGGGAAAGCCGCGGGTAGCGCTGGGCGTCCATCGGGCAACTGGGGTAAATCGGGAATGAATTGTCCGCTTGTGCGGGGCAGGGGGCAAGTCGGGGATGCGGCGAAGTTCAGAGTGGGCGTGAGCAAGCAAGGCTGCGAAGCCGATACCGTTGGCGGCACGCGCGTAGGCCGGCTTGAAGCCGTGAGTACCGGAAGCGCGGAGACGGATCAGCTCGCCCGCGCCCGCTTCGGCAAATGCGCCTTCAAGAAGGCCATCTGGTCGGCGAGGATGTGGCGGTTGGAGAGGATCAGGTGCTCCACCCAGCTCGGGCGGAACGGCACGGCCAGTAAGGGCATGCCGGCTTGCTGCGGCGTGCGGCCACCTTTCTTCGAGTTGCAGTGAATGCAGGCGGACACGACATTTTCCCAAATATCCCGGCCGCCCTTCGAAGTAGGCAGTACGTGGTCACGGGTGAGCGTATGCCGACGTCCGTCGGCACCGCAGTACAGGCAGATCCACTGGTCGCGGGCGAACAGCGCGGTATTCGTCAGTGCGGGTGTGGGCTCCGGCATGCGCGCGCCGACGTGGCCTTTGGCCGCGATGATGGGCGCGATGTCGAGCGTGCTCTGGCGGCCGGACCAGCGATTGACGCCGCCGCGTATCTGCAGGCAGGGGTCGCCCAGCGTCCACGCCACCGCCCCGCGTGCGTACAGGCAGGCCGCGTCCTGCCAAGTCATCCAATTGAGGATGCGGCCGTGGGCGTCGAGGCTGAGGAGGCGGGGTGCGGGGCCCTGCGGGAATCGTTGGGGGGCAGACGCCCGTGCCGGGGCGCTGTCGACCCTGGCCAGCACAGCGGCCTGATGCGGCGCGGCAGTCTCCATCGAGGCCCGAGCATACCTGCCCTGCATGACAGTGCAAGCACGTTACCGGTCGTCGCAGCCGGTATTCTTCGCCGGTACAGACTCGGAGCGCTGCATGACCGCCTTGTTCCCTACGATCGAGCCCTTTCATAGCGACAGTTTGCAGGTCGATGCCCGTCATCGCCTGTACTACGAACAGTGTGGCAACCCGACCGGCAAGCCGGTGGTGTTGCTGCACGGCGGGCCCGGTGCCGGGTGCGGGCCGAAAATGCGCCGTTTCCACGACCCGAAGCACTACCGCATCGTGCTGTTCGACCAGCGCGGGTCGGGGCGCTCGACGCCGCATGCCGATCTCGTCGACAACACGACTTGGGATCTGGTCGCCGACATCGAGAAACTCCGCGAGCACCTCGGCATCGCGCGCTGGCAGGTGTTCGGCGGCAGTTGGGGATCAACACTTGCTTTGGCCTACGCACAAAAGCATCCCGACCGCGTCACCGAGCTCGTCCTGCGCGGCATCTTCATGCTGCGGCGCTGGGAGTTGGAGTGGTTCTACCAAGAGGGCACCTCGCGCCTGTTTCCCGATGCCTGGCAGCACTACCTCGCCGGTATCCCGGCGGTCGAGCACGTCGACTTGATTTCGGCCTACCACCGCCGCCTCACCTCCGATAACCCGGTTGTGCGCCTCGCCGCCGCGCGGCGCTGGAGCGTCTGGGAAGCCGCCACCAGTTTCCTGCGTCAGGACTCGGATTTCATGTCCGGTCATGAGGAAGAAGCCTTCGCGCTGGCCTTCGCGCGCATCGAATCGCACTACTTCGTCAACGGCGGCTTCTTCGAGTTTGATGACCAACTGCTGCGCGACACGCCACGCATCCGCCACATCCCCGGCACCATCGTCCACGGCCGCTATGACGTCGTCTGTCCGCTGCAGAATGCTTGGGATCTGAAAAAAGCGTGGCCCGAGGCGAACCTCGTCGTCGCGCCGACCTCGGGGCATTCGGCCTTTGAGCCGGAGAT
>BBPD01000154.1_pt1 | contig 53315 bp, 49 predicted proteins | sample 1344911 | NCBI WGS metagenome assembly BBPD01 (sample SAMD00019088, study PRJDB2971) | groundwater metagenome | biome: freshwater biome; feature: mineral spring; material: ground water | place: USA: CA, Sonoma | collected 2011-09 | depth surface m
ATGAAAAGGGAACCCGGTGCGAATCCGGGGCTGCCCCGCAGCGGTAAGTGGAAACGACCGCCGTCAATGCACTGGGCCTCACCGCCCGGGAAGCGACGGCCAGTAGGAGGAAGGCCAACCCTTCCGCGTCCGCGAGCCCGAAGACCTGCCGACCCGCCGCGCGACGCACAACGCGCGGTGTCGCTCGTCGTTCCCGAGGGAGGGATGGCGGCTCGTGCTCCACCACGGAGAACCACCGATGAGCACCATCCCCGCGACGGCCGATGCCGTCGAAGGCGTGCGTCCGCGCGCCGACGAAACCCCTGCCACCACTTCGCACGACGCGACGCCCGGCTTCGACCTGCGCCCGCCGCACCACGCGCCATCGATGACGGTCACCAAGCGCGACGGCCGCCGCGAGCCGGTCGATCTGAACAAGATCGTCCGCGCGGTGATTCGCAGTGCGGAGGGCCTGCACGCCGTCGACCCGATGCGCGTCGCCACACGCACCATCTCGGGCCTCTACGACGGTGCCACCACCCGCGAGCTTGACGAGCTGTCGATCCGCACCGCCGCGCTGCTGACGGCGGAGGAACCCGAGTACGGCCGCCTCGCCGCCCGCCTGCTCGCCGGCGTGATCGAGAAGGAAGTGGGCGGGCAGGGCATCCACGCCTTCTCGCAGAGCGTACAGCGCGGTGCCGAACTCGGCCTCGTCAATCAGCGTCTGCTTGATTTCGTGCAGGCCAATGCGCGCAAATTGAACGACGCACTCGACCGCGATCAAGACCGTCGCTTCGACTACTTCGGCCTGCGCACCGTCTACGACCGCTACCTGCTGCGCCACCCGCAGACGCGGCTAGTGATCGAGACGCCGCAGCAGTTCTTTCTGCGCATCGCCTCCGCACTCGCGGGGTCGGTACCCGAAGCGATCGAGCTTAACGGCCGGATGGCAAGGTTGGAGTACCTGCCCAGCTCGCCGACGCTCTTCAACAGCGGCACGCGGCACGAACAGTTGTCGAGCTGCTTCCTGCTCGATTCGCCGGACGACTCGCTCGAAGGCATCTACAAGGCCTATACCGACGTGGCGCGGCTGTCGAAGTTCGCCGGCGGCATCGGGCTGTCGTTCACCCGTATCCGTTCCCGCGGCGCGCTGATCCGCGGCACCAATGGGCTTTCGAATGGCATCGTCGCGTGGCTAAAGACGCTCGACGCATCGGTGGCGGCAGTGAACCAAGGCGGCAAGCGCAAGGGTGCCGCCTGCGTGTATCTCGAGACCTGGCACGCCGACGTCGAGGAGTTCCTCGAGCTGCGCGACAACACCGGCGACGAGGCCAGGCGCACGCATAACCTCAATCTTGCGCACTGGGTGCCGGATCTCTTCATGCGCCGCGTCGAGGCCGATGCCGCTTGGTCGCTGTTCAACCCGAGCGAAGTGCCGGAACTGACCGACCTGCATGGTGCGGACTTCGAGCGGGCGTACCAAGGTGCCGAGGCGCGCGGCCTCGCCCGCAAGCAGGTGCGCGCCCGCGACCTCTACGCGCGGATGATGCGTACGTTGGCGCAAACCGGCAACGGCTGGATGAACTTCAAGGACCGCGCCAACGCCACCTGCAACCAGGCTTTGAAACCTGGAAATGTCGTGCATCTGTCAAACCTGTGCACCGAGATTATCGAAGTGACGTCCGCACAGCACACGGCGGTATGCAACCTCGGCTCGATCAACCTAGCGCAACATTTGAGCGAAGACGGCGTCGACTTCGAGCGCTTGGGCGAGACGGTGCGCGCGGCGGTGCACCAGCTAGATCGCGTGATCGACCTCAATTTCTATCCGATCACCGAGGCCGCGGCCTCGAACGCGCAGTGGCGGCCGGTGGGCTTGGGCCTGATGGGCCTGCAGGACGTGTTCTTCGCCCTGCGCCTGCCCTTCGACAGCGATGAGGCCAAGGCGCTGTCGACGCGGATCAGTGTCGAGATCTACTTCCACGCGCTGTCGGCAAGCTGCGATCTCGCCGAGGCGCAGGGCCCCCACCCGGCGTATCCCGACACGCATGCCGCCGATGGCCGCCTGCAGTTCGACCTGTGGGGCGCGACGCCGCCCGACGAACCGCGCTGGGCGGCGCTTAAAGGCCGCATCGCCCGCCACGGCCTGCGCAACGCGCTGCTGATCGCCATCGCGCCGACGGCCACGATCGCCTCCATCGCCGGCTGCTACGAGTGCATCGAGCCGCAGGTCAGCAACCTGTTCAAGCGCGAGACGCTGTCGGGCGATTTCCTGCAGGTCAACCGCCATCTGGTGGAGGAACTGAAGCGCCTCGGCCTGTGGACGGCGGACGTGCGCGACCGCATCAAGCAGGCGGAAGGCTCGATTGCCGGCATCCACGAGATCCCCGAGGCGCTGCGCCACATCTACCGCACCGCCTGGGAGCTGCCGATGCGTGCTCTGATCGACCTGCAAGCCGCGCGCGGGCCGTATATCGACCAGAGCGCCTCGCTGAACCTGTTCATGGAGAGCCCGAGCATCGGCGCGCTGAGCTCGATGTACATGTACGCGTGGAAACGGGGCCTCAAGACCACCTACTACCTGCGCTCACGCCCGGCGACGAAGATCGCCAAGACCACGGTTGCGGCGAGTGCGGCGGGGGCTTCGCTTCCGCGCGGGAATGATCCTTCAACGCCCAGCGATACGGTAGCGGTGGTGTGCTCGCTGGAAAATCCCGGAAGCTGTGAGGCCTGCCAGTGACTGCCATGACTCCCACCCCCGAAAGCCCGGCGGCGCAGCGCTCGCGCCTGCTCGACCCCGGCTTCGACCTGACGCTGCGGCCGATGCGCTACCCGCAGTTCTTCGCGATGTACCGCGACGCGATCCGCAACACCTGGACGGTGGAGGAGGTCGACTTCGCGCCTGATGTGCAAGACCTCGCGACCAAGCTCGGCCCGGCGGAGCGTCATCTGGTGCAGCGGTTGGTGGCCTTCTTCGCCACCGGCGATTCGATCGTGGCGAACAATCTCGTCTTGAACCTCTACCGGCACATCAATGCGCCGGAAGCGCGCATGTACCTGTCGCGGCAGCTCTACGAGGAAGCCTTGCACGTGCAGTTCTACCTCACCCTGCTCGATGCCTATCTGCCTGATCCGGCCGAGCGCGCGAAAGCGTTCGCGGCGGTGGAGAACATCCCCAGCATCAAGGCCAAGGCGGATTTCTGTTTTCGCTGGATCGAGCACTTACAGTCGCTCGATCGCATCGAGACCGCCGCCGACCGCCGCCAGTTTCTGCTCAACCTCACTTGTTTCGCGGCCTGTATCGAGGGGCTGTTCTTTTTCGCGGCTTTTGCCTACGTGTACTACCTGCGTTCGCGCGGGTTGTTGCACGGGTTGGCATCCGGCACCAACTGGGTGTTCCGCGACGAGAGCGCGCACATGGCCTTCGCCATGGAAGTGCTGCGCACGGCGCGCGAGGAGGAGCCGGAACTGTGCGACGCCGACTGGGCCGCCGACGTCGACCGCATGCTCGACGAAGCCGTCGCGGTCGAGCTGGCCTTCGCCGAGGACGTGCTGGCCGGCGGCATGGCCGGGCTCTCGCTGAAGGACATGCGCGAGTACCTCGACTACGTCGCCGACCAACGTCGCGTGCAACTGGGATTGAAGGCCAAGACCGGCGCGAAGAACCCATTCCCCTTCATGGACCTGCAGGACGTGCAGGAGCTGACCAACTTCTTCGAGCGCCGCGTCAGCGCCTACCAGGTGGGCGTGGAGGGCGAGGTGGCCTTCGACGCGGCGTTCTGAGGGAGATCCATTGGGCTGCGCGGAGCGAATGCTCCGCGCAGCGAGGGCATCAGGCCGGAAGTTCGTGAAGATCTCGCAGGGCGCGAGCCGCGGCCACCATCTGGCGAAGGGCTAGGCTGGCTTCCCGCCAGCCGCGCGTTTTCAACCCGCAGTCGGGGTTGACCCACAGCTGCTCGGCCGGAATCACCTCGGCCGCGCGTTCCAGTAGGGCGCGCATCTCCGACTCGTCCGGCACCCGAGGCGAGTGGATGTCGTAGACGCCGGGGCCGATCTGGTTCGGATACCGGAAACGCACGAACGCGTTGAGCAGCACCATCCGGGACCGGCTGGTTTCGATCGAAACCACGTCGGCATCCATCGCCGCGACAGCATCAATGATGTCGTTGAACTCGGAGTAGCACATGTGCGTGTGGACCTGCGTCTCGTCGCTCGCACCTGCCGCGGTAATCCGGAAGGCCTCCACGGCCCATGCCAAGTAGTGCGGCCAGTCGCGTCGCCGGATGGGCAGCCCCTCGCGCAGGGCCGGTTCGTCGATCTGCACGATGGGCAGCCCCGCTTGCTCAAGATCCGAGACCTCGTCCCGCAGGGCGAGCGCGATCTGCCGGCAGGTGACCGCGCGAGCTTGGTCGTCGCGGACAAAAGACCAATGCAGCATGGTGACCGGCCCGGTCAGCATGCCCTTCATTGGGCGTGACGTCAGCGATTGCGCATAGCGGCTCCACTCGACGGTGATCGGCTCCGTACGGACGACATCGCCCCAGATGATCGGCGGCTTCACGCAGCGCGACCCGTAGCTCTGCACCCAGCCGGATTTCGTGAAAGCGAAACCCTCCAGCGCTTCGCCGAAGTATTCGACCATATCGTTGCGTTCGAACTCTCCGTGCACCAAGACGTCGATGCCGATGGCCTCCTGCTCGCGAACGCAGTGGGCGATCTGGTCGCGGAGGAACGCCTCGTACTGCGTCGTATCCATTCGGCCGCCTCGCCAAGCCGCACGCGCTTCGCGAACATCGGCCGTCTGAGGGAACGAGCCGATCGTCGTTGTTGGGAATGCTGGAAGCTGAAGCCGCTGCTGCTGGAGACGTTGACGTTCGGCATAGCGACCGCGCTGGACGACGCGCTTCGCGTCGACGCTGGCGAGGCGAGCGGCCACCTCGGGGCGATGCACGCGCAGCGAATCCCGACGGCCAGTGATCGCGGCCCGGTTTGCCGCGAGGGCCGGGTTGGCCGATGCTGGATCGTTCAGTGCGATGGCGAGGATCCGCAGTTCTTCGAGCTTCTGCTTGGCAAAGGCCAACCATCCCCGCAAATCCGGGTCGAGCCGCGTCTCAGCCTCGACATCGATCGGCACATGCAACAGCGAGCAGGAAGGTGCCAACCAGAGACGATCCGCCCCCACGCGCTCGATGATGCGACGCGCCGTTGCCAGCAAGGCATCGAGATTGCTGCGCCAGATATTCCTGCCATCGACCAGCCCTGCGGAGAACACCATGCCATCCGGCCAGCCGTCGAGCACGGCGTCGAGGTCCTCAGCACCACGCACGAGATCGAGGTGAAGCCCGTCGAATCCAGAGCCCAGCGCCAAGTCGCGGTTGTCCTCCAGAGGGGAGAAGTAGCATGTGAGGAGGATGCGGGGTCGTTTTGCGTCCGAAAGCACCGCGAAGGCTTTGGCGAAGGCTGACCGGGCGGCGGGGCAGAGGTCGGTACCGAGACAAGGCTCATCCAACTGGAGCCATTCGGCACCATCTTTGTGGAGCCGGCCAAAGAGATCGACGTAGAGTGGCAGTAGGCGATCGAGGAGCGCCAGTGGGTCGCTGCCGTCCGTCATCGTCGACAGCAGCAGGAAGCTCACCGGCCCAAGGACGACGGGCCGCGCGTTGTGCCCCTGTGCCTTTGCCTCGCCGAAGGCGGCCAAGAGTCGCGACGGGTCCAAGAAGAACGCCTCGTCGGCGCGAAGTTCCGGCACGAGGTAGTGGTAGTTCGTGTCGAACCATTTGGTCATCTCCAGTGCGCGGAGATCCTGCGTCGAATTCTGCAGGCCGCGGGCAAGGGCGAAGTAGCCAGCGGTCGGATCCGCCGCCATCAGTGCGCGATGGGTCTCCGGCACGGCACCGAGCATGAGCGCTGTGTCCAGAACATGGTCGTAGACGCTGAAATCGCCGCAAGGGACGACATCCGCTCCCGCGCTTCGCTGGAGTGCCCAGTGCCGCTGGCGCAGCTCGGCACTGGTTGCCTCGAGTGCTTCTGCAGGGGTGCCTCCCTTCCAGAAACTCTCTAGGGCGGTCTTGAGCTCGCGGCGGAGCCCTATCCTGGGGAAGCCCAGGCTGTGAACGATGGTCATTGAACATTTCCTCATGCGGGGTCGGATGAGGAACGAAGGCATCGCGCCCCGGCGCAGGGCGTCGGAGCGGTCGCGGCCCTCGCCCCCTCGGGCGAACTGGCGTGCCGGAGATCCGGCTACACCAAGCCAACGGCAAGCGGCGTGCTTGCCGATCGAGGCAGGTCTTCGGGCTTTTGGACGGACGACCGGAACCGGGGGTCTGGTCGGGGGCCTACTTCCCGCGGCTTCCCAGCCCGATGGGCCAGTGCGTGGTGCGGGGTTCGTTTCCATTTACCGCTGCGGGGCAGCGCCGGAATGGGCTTATGGCCTTCACCGGCTTCCCTTTTAATTTCATCGCTTCATCGGAATGAAGCGATGAAAACCTTCGATGGCACAAAGGTACGATGGCTGCGGCATTGGGGTCAAGCGCGGGTCCTTGTTCCTCACGCCCGGCGGTCGGAGTGCGCGCGACTGCCCGGTATCGTGTAATGATTTCCGGAACATTACCAAGCTGGCCGTCGAAGCCTTTCAGCGCTTCAAGGCTCTGAGCGCATCCGCCATGGCGCTGTTGCCGGGCACAGGGCCGGTGGCGCTCCCGCCCCGGCTGCTGCTGCGGTTCGCATCGTGGCGCGGGCCGCCGGGACGCGGACCACGATCGTCGCGGCCACCTCGGTCGCTGGCGCGTTCCTCGCGCTTGGCCGTACGGGCCTCGCCGGGCACATCATCGAGGCGGCAGCTCAAGGCAATGCGCTTGCGCGCCACGTCGACTTCCATCACCTTCACTTTCACCACCGCGCCGACTTTCACCGCGTCGCGCGGGTCTTTGATGAACTTATCGGACAAGGCGCTGATGTGCACGAGGCCATCTTGGTGCACGCCAACATCGACAAAGGCGCCGAAGGCCGCCACGTTGGTGACCACGCCTTCCAGCAGCATGCCGGGGCGCAGATCTTTCATGTCTTCGATGCCTTCGGCAAAACGCGCCGCCTTGAACTCCGGGCGCGGATCGCGGCCGGGTTTCTCCAGTTCTTTCACGATGTCCCGCACCGTCGGCAGTCCGAAACGCTCGTCGGTGAACGCCTCCAGTTTCAGGCCGCGCAGGCTGGCGGTGTCGCCAATCAATTGTTCGATGGATCGGCCGCAGGACTTGACGATTTTCTCGACCACCGGATAGGCCTCGGGGTGTACGGCCGAAGCATCGAGAGGTTCGTCGCCGCCCGCAATGCGCAAAAAGCCGGCGCATTGCTCGAAGGTTTTTTCGCCGAGGCGCGGCACCTTGAGTAGGGCGCGACGCGAAGGAAACGCGCCGTTGGCGTCGCGATACGCCACGATGTTCTCGGCTACGGTGCTGGAAAGCCCAGCCACGCGCGCCAACAAGGCCGCCGAAGCCGTATTGACGTGGACACCCACCGCATTCACGCAGTCCTCGACCCGTGCATCCAGCGCGCGCGCCATCGCGAACGGATTCACATCGTGCTGGTATTGGCCCACACCGATGGCCTTCGGTTCGATCTTGACCAGTTCGGCCAGCGGATCTTGCAGACGCCGCGCAATCGACACCGCGCCGCGGATGCTCACGTCGAGGTTCGGAAACTCGCGTGCGGCAAGCTCGGAGGCCGAATACACCGACGCGCCCGCTTCGCTGACGACGATCTTGGTGAGCTTCAGCTCCGGGTGCTTGGCCATCAGTTCGCCGGCCAGTTTGTCGGTCTCGCGGCTGGCCGTGCCGTTGCCGATAGCGACGAGTTCGACCTGGTGTTCGCTACACAGTTGCTTTAGCCGTGCCAGTGATGCATCCCACTGCCGTTTCGGTTCGTGCGGATAGACGGTGTCGTGCGCGACGAGCTTGCCGGTGGCATCGACCACCGCCACCTTCACACCGGTACGCAGGCCGGGATCCAGTCCCAGTACGGTGCGTGCGCCGGCCGGTGCGGCCAGCAGCAGGTCTTTCAGATTGTCGCCAAATACGGCAATCGCTTCGGCCTCGGCCTTCTCGCGTGCGCTCGTCATCAAATCCGCCGAAAGATGCGTGAGCAAACGCGCACGCCAAGCCAGGCGGCAGGTGTCGAGCAGCCATTGGTCGCCTGCTCGGCCGCGCGAGGCGATGCCGGCGGCCAAGGCAATCCGGCCTTCGGCGTAGGCGTGGCCGGTTTCAATGTCGGTCGTGGGTTCGAGATCGACGGCGAGAATGCCTTCGCGACGACCCCGCAACAAAGCGAGCATTCGATGCGAAGGAATGCTTGCAAGGCTCTCCGCGTGCTCGAAATAGTCGCGGTACTTCGCACCTTCGGGTTCCTTCCCGGCCAGAACCTTGGATCGCAACAGGCCCTTGGATTGCAGCCATTCGCGCAACTCGCCCAGCAGCGTGGCGTTTTCGGAGAAGCGTTCCATCAAGATGGCGCGCGCGCCATCGAGTGCCGCGCCTAGGTCGGCCACACCTTTCTCGGCATCGATATAACTTTGGCCGTGTTTTTCCGGTGCCTGCGTGGGATCGTCCAGCAGTGCATCGGCGAGCGGTGCCAAGCCCGCCTCACGAGCGATTTGCGCTCGGGTGCGGCGCTTGAGCTTGTAGGGCAGATACAAGTCTTCGAGCCGCGATTTGCTATCGGCGGCGAGCAACTCATCGAGCAGTGACGCGCTGAGTTTTCCTTGCTCCGCGATCGACGAAAGGATGACGTTGCGGCGTTCTTCCATTTCGCGCAGATAGCCGAGCTGCTGTTCGAGATGGCGCAGTTGGGTGTCATCGAGGCCGCCGGTCAATTCCTTGCGATAGCGGGCGATGAAAGGCACCGTCGCGCCTTCGTCCAGCAAGCTCACCGCGACGCGCACCTGCGCTGGCTGCGCAGCAATCTCGACGGCGATGCGTTGAGCGATACCAGCGGCGAGCGCGAGGGAGCAGCGGGCCGGTGCGGCGAGGCCGGCGGCTTGAGGGGTTTCGGCAGCAAAGGCAGGCATCAGGGTGCTGGATCGGGCAAGGACATGCGGGCATTGTCCCTGCAACGACCCGAGGCGCACAGGCTGGCGCCGCTTTGCGGGCTATGTTGGGGTGTCGACGTTGCGCAGTGCTTCGAGCGCCGCAACGCGTACTTCCAGCGCGGCGATGCGGTCCGCCAGCGACGCCTCACCGCCTGCGGTTGGTGTCCAATCCATCGGCCCGCATAGCAATGAAGCCCAACGGCCTTCGCGCTGGCCCGGAGCGCGCGGCAGGCTCGCTGCGAAGCCACGCGCAACAAGGCGCTCCAATGCCTGTGTGAGATCATCGGCATCGGCAAAGCGGTGCAGGCGCTCGCTGCGCGCCAGCAGCTCGCCAGCCGTCTGTGGCCCACGCAACAGCAGCAAACTGAGTGCCGCGAGTTGCCCACGGGTGAGTTCGAGGGCGCGCGTCGCGATGTGTTCGAAGCGGAGCGCGCGGGCACCGTCCACGCGCCTCGCGAGTCCCTTGGTTTCGAGACCGCGCAGGGCGCGCGCCACCTCACCGACTTCCAATGCCATCACCGGTTCGCGGGCGGTTTTCTGGTTTGCCGCTTGCGCGGCGGCATTCTCGGTGAGCGGGTATTGCTCGGGTGTGGTGGCTTCTTTCTCGACCAGGCAACCCAGCAGGCGGGCCTCGGCGGGATCGAGCAGTAGGGCTGTGGACACATTCATCGGCACGCTCCGCGACGCAAAAGCGCCGGATAGGGTAGGCAGCCTAGCGGATGGCGGTGCGGGTTCATGCGCAGAGTTCAGAAAGCATCAAGTGCATTGGCTGTTTGGCGAGACGAGCGTTACCCTTCGAGGCTGCGGACGCTAAGGATGGTACGGAAACACATGCTGCTGATGATCGACAATTACGACAGCTTCACCTTCAACCTCGTGCAGTACCTGCAAGAGTTGGGTGAGGACGTCCGTGTCATCCGTAACGACGAACTGAGCGTCGCGCAGATCGCTGCGCTGAAGCCCGATCGCATCGTCATATCGCCCGGCCCCTGCACACCGAATGAAGCCGGGGTGTCGGTCGAAGTGATGAAAACCCTCGGTCCGCGGCTGCCCATTCTAGGCGTCTGCCTCGGCCACCAGTCGCTCGGCCAAGCCTTCGGCGGCGAAGTGGTGCGCGCCAAGGTGATCATGCATGGCAAGACCTCGATGATCCGCCACGCCGGCAAGGGGGTGTTCAACGGCTTGCCCGATCCATTTGAGGCCACGCGCTACCACTCGCTGGTGGTGCGGCAGGAAACCCTGCCCGCCGCGCTCGAAGTCACGGCGTGGACGGAGAACGCCGATGGCAGCATCGAGGAAATCATGGGACTGCGACATTGCGAATACCCCGTCGAGGGCGTGCAGTTCCATCCAGAATCCATCCTCACCCAGCACGGTCACGCGTTGCTGAAAAACTTCATTGAGCGCCGCTGATGCGCATCATGCTGAGTATCCTGGCACTCCTGCTGTCCGGCCTCCTTGCCGCAGGCGATGCGCCCGCCGCGCCCGCGCGAATCGACGGCCGTAATGCCGATGCCTTCAGCGAAAGCCGCGCCGCCATCGAAGCCGACATGGGCGACGCTTCCCGGCTCGCTTTCCACATGAATCTTGCGCAGATCCGCAACAAACTTGCCGAGCAGCGCGGACGCCCGCTCACTGACGCCGAGTTTGCCATGGCTCTCGATGGCAAGACGCTTGCCGAGGTCAATGCCATGGCCAAATCGGCGCCGTTGCAAATCACCATCGACATCGAAAAAAACGACGACACCTGAGCCATGCCATTGTCCCCCCAGCAGGCGCTGCAACGCGTCATCGAGCACCGCGAGATTTTCCATGACGAGATGATCGACCTGATGCGTCAAGTCATGCGCGGCGATGTTTCGCCGGTGATGACCGCGGCCATCTTCATCGCACTGCGCGTGCGCAAGGAGACGGTCGGTGAAATCGCTGGTGCGGCCGAAGTCATGCGTGAGTTTTCGGCGAAAGTGGCAGTGCCGGATGCCGCCAACTTTGTCGATATTGTCGGAACCGGCGGTGACGGCGCGCACACCTTCAATATCTCCACCGCCAGCATGTTCGTTGCGGCGGCGGCGGGCGCTACGGTGGCGAAGCACGGCAATCGCAGTGTGAGTTCGAAGTCGGGCAGCGCCGATGTGCTGGAAGCACTCGGCTGCGTCATCGAACTGCAACCCGCACAGGTCGCGGCTTGTCTCGCCGAGTCCGGCATGGGTTTCATGTTCGCGCCCATTCACCACCCGGCGATGAAAAATGTCGCCTCGGTGCGCCGCGAGATGGGCGTGCGCACGCTGTTCAACATTCTTGGCCCGCTCACCAATCCGGCCGCAGCGCCAAGTATCTTGATGGGCGTGTTCCACTCCGACCTTGTTGGGATCCAGACGCGCGTGTTGAACAAACTGGGCAGCAGGCGCGCGCTGGTGGTTTGGGGTCGTGATGGTGTGGACGAGATCTCGCTTGGTGAGCGCACACTCGTCGGCGAGCTTCGCAACGGCGAGATCACCGAGTACGAGGTTGCGCCAGAGGACTTCGGCTTGCAGCGCGCGCCACTGTCTGCGCTGCGTGTCGACAATCCACAGGCTTCGAAAGCGATGCTGCTCGATGCCATCACCGGCTCAGCCGGTGCCGCTAGCGATGTGGTGGCGCTGAACGCTGGTGCGGCTCTTTACGCTGCTGGCGTGGCGGTGAGTATTCAAGACGGCCTCGCCCGTGCCCGCGCCGAAATGGCTCGCGGCACGCCGCGCGCCAAGCTCGATCAGTTCGTCGCGCTGACGCAGGTCAAGGCCGCAGCAGGTGCGAATAATGAAGCCCGTGCGACCGACGGAGCCCGCGCATGAGCGACGTGCTGAACCGCATCCTCGCCCGCAAGGCGGAGGAAGTTGCCGAGCGCCGCGCCCGCGTGCCGCTCGCGGAAGTGATCGCGCGTGCCCGCGACGCCGCACCCGTGCGCGGCTTCGCCAGCGCATTGGAAACCAAAATCGCCGCCGGCCACGCCGCCGTCATTGCCGAAATCAAGAAAGCCAGCCCATCCAAGGGCGTGCTGCGCGCCGACTTTCGCCCGGCCGACATCGCAACAAGCTACGAACGTGGCGGTGCCGCCGGCCTTTCGGTACTCACTGACATCGACTTCTTTCAAGGCCATGACGACTTTCTCGTGCAGGCTCGCGCCGCTTGTGCTCTGCCGGTGCTGCGCAAAGATTTCACCGTCGACGAATACCAGATCTACGAAGCTCGCGCACTCGGTGCCGATGCCGTGCTGTTGATCGTTGCCGCGCTGGACGACACCCAGCTCGCGGGCCTGTGCAACCTTGCGATGGGACTTGGCCTTGATGTGCTGGTGGAAGTGCATGACACCGACGAGCTCGAGCGTGCCTTGCAGACGGCATCACCGTTGATCGGTATCAACAACCGCAATCTGCGCAGTTTCGAGGTCTCGCTGGACACCACGCTGGACATGCGGGCTTCCGTGCCCGCAGACCGCCGCCTGGTGACCGAGAGCGGTATTCTCGCGCGCTCCGAAGTGCAGACGATGCGTGGCGCGGGGGTTCATGCCTTCTTGGTGGGCGAGGCATTCATGCGCGCCGATGATCCGGGCACGGCACTGCGCACGCTGTTCGACTGAAGCTCGGCCTCGCGATGTCCTGCGCGGATCGTTTCAGCGGGTGCCGTACACCACGACCGTCTTGCCGCGGGCATGCAGCAGGCCCTGTTCTTGCAACTGCTTGAGCACACGTCCGGCCATTTCCCGCGAGCAACCAACGATCCGTGCCAGTTCCTGGCGCGACACGCGAATCTGCATTCCCTGCGGATGACTCATGGCGTCGGGCTCCAGGCAGAGGTCTTGCAGGGCCTTGACGATGCGGCTGCCGACATCGAGGAAGGCCAGCCGACTGGCTTTGCGACTGGTTTCGAGCAGTCGCTTCGAGAGTTGTGCGCCGATCACATAAAGCAACTTCGGTGCATCCGCGGATAGCGACCCGGCCAAAAGCTGGTGCAGGCGCTCGTAGCTGATTTCCGCCAGCTCGACGGGCGAGCGCGTCCGCAGCGTGACCACGCGCTTTTCCGCTTTGACGAACAGGCCCATCTCGCCGACGAAGTCGCCGGGGTTGGTGTAACTCAGCACCAACTCGCGCTCATCGGATTCTTCGCTGATCACGCTGGCCGAGCCCGAAACCACGTAGTAGAGCGTGGTTGCGGCGTCGCCGGGGCGAAACACATCGGTTCGATTGGGGTACTTGCGCTGATGGCAGTGGTCGAGGAAGCGGGCGAGGGCTGCCCGGTCGAAGTCGAACGGGGAGTTGACCACCGGGGAGCGCACCGTGGGGCTTAGTAGGGCGGCACTTGCGGCCTGGATCATGGGGCGACTCACGAGAAACGACAGCCTAGCTTAGGTGTGCCGGGACTGTGGATTCAATCACGTTTTGCGGCAGGCTCGCCCCAAGGTGGTACTGACACCTTGCTTGCCGGATAATCCGCGCCCTTCGCCCCCGCACCTCCAGCAAGGATCTCATCGTGGTCAAGCCGCTGCCGCGCCTCCGTCTACAGGGCTTCAACAACCTGACCAAGGCGCTGTCGTTCAACATCTACGACGTCTGCTACGCAGTCACCGAAGACCAACGTCAGCGCTACATCGAGTACATCGATGAGGCCTACAACGCCGAGCGTCTCACGCAGATCTTGACCGACGTGGCCGAGATCATTGGTGCGAACATCCTCAACGTGGCCCGTCAGGACTACGATCCACAAGGCGCGTCGGTGACTATCCTCATCAGCGAAGAGCCGGTTATCGATAAAAGGGCCGCTGGCCGCGAAATCATCGCTGACGCCGTCGTTGAGCATCAGGAAGTCGAGGCTTCCGTCGTGGCGCACCTCGACAAAAGCCATATCACGGTGCACACCTACCCGGAAACGCACCCGCACAACGGCATCGCGACGTTTCGGGCCGATATCGACGTGGCAACCTGCGGCGTCATTTCGCCGCTGAAGGCGCTGAATTACCTGATCGAGAGCTTCGAGTCGGACATCGTCATCATGGATTACCGTGTGCGCGGCTTCACCCGCGACGTGCGCGGCACCAAGCACTACATCGATCACCGCATCAACTCGATCCAGGACTTCCTCGCCAAGCCCATCAAGGCCAAGTACGAGATGATCGACGTGAACGTCTATCAAGAGAACATCTTCCACGCGAAGATGCATCTGAAGGAGTTCGATCTCGACACCTACTTGTTCGAGGAGAAGGCGAAGAACTTAAGCTTCAAGGATCGCCTGAAAATCGAAGCGCAGCTCAAGCGCGAGATCGAAGAGCTCTTTCACGGCCGCAATCTGACCTGAAGTCGAAGCGGTGCTGCGTCTGGCATCGACTCAGATTCGGTAGGCCGCAGTCTTCATCAGATTGGAAACCGCCGCCATCGCCTGCGGGATGGGAATCGGTAAGCGGCGTGCGCCGGATGCCATCGCGGCATCCGCGTGGCGCGCTTCGTCGGCCTTCATGGCTTCGAGAATGGCTTTCGAGCGCCTATCGTCGGCGGGCAGTTCTTCGAGGTGTTCGGCAAGATGCGCCTCCACTTGGCGCTCGGTCTCGACAACGAACCCCAGATTCCAGCCGTCGCCGCGCAGGCCGGCGGCTACGCCGATAAGGTAGCTGGCCGCGTACCAAGCTGGATTCAGCAGGCTAGGGCCGCTTTCGAGTTCATCGAGGCGGTCGGCGCACCAGGCGAGGTGGTCGGTCTCCTCGCTTGCAGCCTCGCGCAGTTGGCGACGAACCTCGGGATCCCGAGCCACCGCTGCTTGCCCCGAATACAGGGCTTGGGCGCAGATTTCGCCGGTATGATTGACGCGCATCAGCCCCGCCGTGTGCCGGCGGGCCGCAGCGTCGAAAGTGGCTTCGGGGAGGCCCGTTGCAGGGCTAGGGCGCAGCGCATGCGGGCGGCCGAACACGGTATCGAGCGCGCTCTGCAATTCGCCGATGCAGTGGTCGAGAGGAGAGCGTCGGCGGGTGAGGGTGGGGCAGGGCGTTGTCATGGCGTCATCCTATTCGACGCGAAGCGAAGACGCCGTATGTTGTCGCGTCTGCTTGCAAAGAGCTTGCCGCACGGCTATGATTTCGAGTCTACCCTTTCACTTTTCGCTTTCTGGAGCTGTCATGAAGAGCATGACCGTCAGCGCCAAGGCCGAGACCGTCCAGCGCGACTGGTTCGTCGTCGATGCGGCCGGCAAGACCTTGGGCCGCCTGTGCTCGGAGTTGGCATTCCGCCTGCGCGGCAAGCACAAGCCAACTTGGAGCGCGCACGTCGACACCGGTGACTACTTTGTGGTCATCAATGCCGACAAGATCGCCGTCACCGGCAACAAACTCAAGGACAAGATGTACTACCGGTTCACCGGTTACATCGGTAACCTGAAGTCCGAATCCCTCGAGCAAGCCCTTGATCGTCACGCCGAGCGCGTGATCGAAATCGGCGTCAAGGGCATGCTGCCGAAGACTCCGCTGGGCCGTGCGATGTTCCGCAAGCTCAAGGTCTACACGGGTGCCGAGCACCCGCACACCGCCCAGCAGCCGAAGCCGCTGGACCTGTAAGAGAACGACAATGGCACTCCAGCAGAATTACGGCACCGGCCGCCGCAAATCCTCGACCGCTCGCGTGTTCCTGCGCAAGGGTACGGGCAACATTACCGTCAACGGGCGTCCGCTCGATGAGTTCTTCGGTCGCGAGACCTCGCGCATGATCGTGCGCCAGCCGCTCGAACTGACCAAGACCACCGAGCAGTTCGACATCCTCGTGACCGTCGAAGGTGGCGGCACTACCGGCCAAGCCGGTGCCATCCGTTTGGGCGTATCCCGTGCCTTGGTCGAGTACAACGACATGCTGAAACCCGAACTCCGCAAGGCGGGTTTCATGACCCGCGATGCCCGCGAGGTCGAGCGCAAGAAGGTCGGCCTGCACAAAGCGCGCCGCGCGACGCAGTTCTCGAAGCGCTAAGCTTCTTGGCGCTGGCTTAGCCGGCGCTGGTGTGCCCGATCCACAGCCCGTTAGCCAAGCGGTAAGGCACCTGACTCTGACTCAGGCATTCGGTGGTTCGAATCCATCACGGGCTGCCAGCACGCAGCAGAATAAAGCGGCTCTTCGGGGCCGTTTCTGCGTTAAGGGCATTTCGTTTTTACGAAGTCTCGCGCATGCTGACAGCCCGTTGCTCGACCTGAACAATCATGCCGGTTTCCAGTCAAGTCCTTGCCGCTCTTTTTCCCTTCGATAGTCTGCGTCCTGAAACGCTTCGGTACTTGGGTCGTGAGGTGCTCGAAGACGTGCTCGCACGCGGCGAAACTCTGTTTGCCGCAGGCGACCTCGATGACGAAACCCTCTACGTCGTGGACGGTGTGGTGCGCTGCGACTATCCCGATGGTCGTAGCCTGCTCCACCAAGCGGATTCCTTGATCCACGGGCGCTATCCACTCAACGACTCTGTCCCACGGCGCTTCAGTGCCGTGGTTTACAGCCGCGAGGCGCGCGTATTGCGCATGAATCGGCGCCAGGTCGAGAAGCTGCTCGCTTGGGACCAAATCAGTCGGCGGCAGGATTTTCGCTATTTCGATGCCCGAGCAAATGGCAACGATTGGGCCTATCGACTACTGCAGGCACCGGCCTTTCGGCGTTTGCCGACCGGCAACATCGAGCGCCTGTTCCAATTCTTTGGCGAGCGCAAAGTGGCACCGGGAGAGGTCGTTATCGCCGAAGGCGATGCAGCAGGCGACTTCTACGTCATCCGCGAGGGCACCGCCTCGGTGACCAAGACGCTCGACGGCGCACCGAAAGTGGTGGCCTACCTTGCCGAAGGGGATGCCTTCGGAGAGGACGCCTTGCTGTCGAACCAGCCACGCAATGCCACCGTTCGGATGCTGCAGGGAGGGTCGCTTCTGTGTTTGACGCGCGTTGATTTCGAAGCCGTCCTGAAGCCGCCGGTCATCAAGTGGCTGCTGCCAGCAGAGGCGGCAAAACGCGCGCAGGACGGTGCCACGGTGCTGGATGTGCGTCTGCCCGAGGAATTCGCCCAGCGTTCGATCGCGGGTGCGCTGAATATCCCGCTCTCGCGGCTGCGTGAGGAGGCACCGTCCCTGCTATCGCCGGGGCGGCCGGTGATTGTCTACTGCAATACCGGCGAGCGTTCCGCTGCGGCAGCGTTTGTGCTGTCACGCTTGGAGTTCGATGTCAGTGCGATGCATGGTGGGCTTGCCGCGATGCTGCGCTTGCAAGCCCAGCCGCCGCCAGCACTCAGCGCAGCTTCCGCAACTCGCCAGCACTAATGACGACGTCGGCGGGGCGGCGTGCAAACAGTCCGCAGGTGACGACACCAGGAATCTGATTCAAATCGCGTTCGAGGCTGAGTGGATCGACGATGCGCAGATTGTGTACATCGAGGATCCAGTTGCCGTTGTCGGTGCTGACGCCCTCGCGCCACACCGGCTGGCCACCGAGCGCAACGATCTTCCGCCCCACCAGCGAGCGTGCCATCGGAATCACTTCCACCGGAAGCGGAAAGCGGCCCAGAACATCGACTTCCTTGGCCTTGTCAATGATGCAGACAAACCTCGCACTGGCCTCGGCGATGACTTTCTCGCGCGTCAATGCGGCACCGCCGCCTTTGATGAGTCGGTTGAACGGGTCGCACTCGTCGGCACCATCGACATAGAGTGCCAGCGGGCCGGCAGCGTTGAGATCCATCACGCGGATACCAAGGGCTTTCAGTTGAGCGGTGCTTTGCTCGGAGCTGGAGACGGCAGCTTCGATGCGTTCCTTCATCGTGCCAAGTCCATCGATGAAGTGCTTCACCGTCGAACCGGTGCCGACGCCGACGACCATGCCGTCCTCGACGTAGTCCAGCGCTCTCCGCGCCGAAGCGCGCTTTTGTTCGTCAGTACTGCTCATGGGTTTGTACGCTCCAAGCTAAGGATGTAGTTCCACTGCGCCGAAGTGACCGGCAGCACCGATAGGCGGTTGCCGCGACGCAGCAAGGCGAAGTCGTCGAGCGCGCCAACGTGGTTACGCAGTTCGTCCAGCGTAATGACGTGAGCCAGTGCGCGCTCGAAGCCGACATCGACCAGCCACCAGCGTGGGTCTACGCGCGTGCTTTTCGCGTCGTAGTCGTCGGAGCCCACGTCGAATTGCGTCGCGTCGGGGTAGGGTGTGGATGCGACGACGGCGAGGCCGGCGATGCCGGGTGCCGCGGTATTGGAGTGGTAGAAAAACACGCCGTCGCCGACGCGCATCTGCTTCCACATGAAATTGCGCGCTTGATAGTTGCGCACACCGCTCCAAGGCTCGCTGCCGACGCGCTCGAGGTCTTCGATGGAGAACTCATCGGGTTCGGACTTCATCAGCCAATACTGGCGGGCGGAGTTGGGCATGGCGGGCTGCGAGGAAAGCGTCGAGAGAGAGGCGATGCGGGACGAATGCGCAGCGTTCACGTCGCCAGCGGTGGTCGATGCTGCGCGTCGAAACGATGCAGCCCGCCCGGCGTGGCGACGATGTCGAGTGGCAGGTCCCATTCGGCGGCCTCGAGCGTATCGACGCGCTGCCAGTCGTAGCCGATACCGACGAGGATCGGGCTGGTGCTGGTGCTGGTGCTGGCGCGGCGAAACGCGAAGCTGCGGTCATACCAGCCGCCACCTTGCCCGAGACGATTTCCGCGGCTGTCGAAGGCAAGCAGAGGCACCAGTACGACGGCCAGTGTATCGGCGGCCAGCAGTGCGCCTTCGGCGGGTTCGGGGATGCCATGTCGATTGGTGTGAAGCGGCTGACCGGCGGACCACTCGCGAAAACGCAGGTGTTGGTCCTCGTGCAGCAGCGGAAGGCACCAGCGCAGGGTGGCAGGCAGAGCCGCCTGCACCGCGTGCAGCGGAAGTTCGCCGCCGACCGCCCAATAGCCGGCTACCCGGCCTTGGTACAGGGCGAGATGCGGCAAGAGATGCGCCGCGAGGGCCGCGGCGGCGTCGAGCCTTTCGCGTACCGGAACGGCGCGCCGACGTTCGCGCATGGCGTTGCGGAGCATGCGGCAACGCGCGTCTCTGGCTTCGCAATGGGTGGCATCGCCGCTAGCGCTCAAGAAGACGTCCTCCGCCATGCCGATGCTTACGAAACGACCTTGATCCCGAGGATCAAGTGGGAATGCAGTCACCGCGTTCAGGCTTTCCGCAGCGGGGCGGACATGCACACCGGCGATGAAGCTGGATTCCCGGGCCGTATTTATGGGTCAAGGCAAATGTTAGCGCAAGCTGTCGAACACAGCAGAGGACGCACCAAGAGTATAGCCGCGACCCGGCTCCATTCGCTGTGAGGATCAGCGCGTGCTGTGCGCGAGCAACAGCGCTTCGACCTTGCGGTTGAGGTCGGCAATACCACGCGAGAGATCGCCATCGTGGCTTGCAAGCTCGCGTCGGAAGGCCTGAACTTCGGCGGCCAAGTTCAAAGCGGCAATGACCGCGACGCGATCAAACGCCGCCATCCGGTTGTCGCCGCGAACCCCGCGCATGCGCGCGTCAAGCAGTTGTGCCGCGCCGAGCAGCGCCTCGCGCTCCTCGGGCTGGCAGCCGATGGTGAACTCACGATCAAGGATGCGGACGGAAACGCCTTCGGTCACGGGCTGGACTCCATCGCCTTCAGGCGTTGGATCATGGATTCCACCCGGCTGCGCGCTTGCTCGTTCTTCGAGAGCAGGTGGGCGCGTTCGCTGGCCAGAAGCTCTTGCGCGCCGCGCAGCCTTGCGTTTTCCTCAGCGAGTCGCTCGATGAGCGCGCCGAGCGCTTCGAAGCGCTCCGCAAGGGTGGCAAGGTCATGGCGGGGATCGATTTCGAGTGTCATCGCGGCATCTTCGGTGGATGCGGGAAAGGCGGTCAAGCGGGGCAGTGCGACGCTGCTAGACTACGGTCTCCCAAAATTGCAACGTGAACGTGTCCGAGTCCCTGCCTTCTTACGCCGCGGTGGCCGAACAGATTGCCGCTCTGGCCCTGTCCGTCGATCCTTCAGAGCTGCATGGCTCGCTCTGCGCCCTACGCTGCGGCCATCCGGCGCGTTCCAACTGGCTCGCCGAGGCGATGAGCGATGACGAATTGCCTCTGCCACCGGCCGAGTCCGCGCTCGGACGTTTGGACATCGTGACCATCGAACAGCTCGGCGAAACCGACTTCGGCTTCGAGTTACTGCTGCCCGATGACGAAACGCCGGTGAGCGAGCGCGGCGAGGCCTTGGTGGCCTGGTGCCGCGGTTTCCTGGGCGGTGTCGGCCTAGCCGGGCTCGGCCCGCGACTGGGTGAAGAGGCGCGCGAGGCCTTGAGCGATATCGCCCGCATCGCCGAATCGGACGTGAGCTACGACGATCCCGACGCCGATGAGGACGCACTAATCGAAATCGAGGAATTCGTCCGAATAGCCGCCCTGCTGATCCACGGCGATTGCCTCGCCGCCGCCAGCGACCGCAAGCGCCTGCACTGATGGTCGCGTTGAAGCCGCCGGTGCCGGTCACTCGCGCGGAACACCAGCGTCGCCGACGCGCCCTGCTGCAAATGGCGCAGGACGACGCCATTGTGATCGTGCCGGCGGCACCCGAGCGCATCCGTAGCCACGATACCCACCACCCGTACCGGCAGGATTCCGATTTCCACTACCTCACCGGCTTCCCCGAGCCCGAGGCGGTGCTGGTGCTGGTGCCTGGCCGCGCACACGGCGAGATTCTGCTGTTCTGCCGCGAGCGCCACCCCGAGCGCGAATTGTGGGACGGGCCGCGCGCCGGGCCGGAGGGCGCAGTGGCGCAGTACGGCATCGATGATGCGTTCCCGATCGACGACATCGACGAGATCCTGCCCGGCCTGCTGGAAGGCCGGTCGCGCGTTTACTACCACTTCGGCCGCGACACCGATTTCGACCTCAAGCTGATCGGCTGGGTGAACCGCGTGCGCGCGCAGGTGCGCCGGGGCGCGCAGCCGCCGCACGAATTTCTGGAATTGGGCCATCTGCTGCATGAGTTGCGGTTGTTCAAGTCACCTGTCGAACTAAAGCAAATGCGTTTCGCCGCGCAGGTGGCGGCCGAGGCGCAGAAGGCGGCGATGCGCGCCACCCGCGCGGCTGGCCGCGAATACGAAGTGGAAGCCGCGCTGTGGGCCGTGTGGCGCGCGAACGCTTGCGTGCCGGCCTATAGCCCGATCGTCGCTGCCGGGCCGAACGCCTGCGTGTTGCACTACATCGCCAATTCCGCTGTTCTGAGTGACGGCGACTTGCTGCTCTGCGATGCCGGTGCGGAGTTTCGTGGATACGCCAGTGACATCACCCGTACTTGGCCGGTGTCGGGCCGCTATTCGAAGCAGCAACGCGCCCTGTACGACCTTGTGCTGAGCGCGCAGGCCGCGGCCATCGCCGAGGCGCGTCCGGGCCGGCCCTACGCGGCGGTTCACGAGGCTGCGGTGCAGGTGCTCACCGAGGGTTTGCTTGCACTCGGACTGCTCAAAGGAAGCCTGAAAAAAGCCCTCGCAGCCGAAGCGTACAAAACCTTCTACATGCACAAGACCGGACACTGGATTGGTCTCGATGTACATGATGTCGGCGACTACAAAGTGGGCGGCGAATCGCGCCTGCTCGAGCCGGGCATGGTGTTCACCGTCGAGCCGGGGTTGTACATCGCGCCCGACGCCAAGGTGCCGGCGAAGTGGCGCGGCATCGGTATTCGCATCGAGGATGAGGTGCAGGTGACTGCGGACGAGCCCGAAGTGTTGACCGCCGCCGTGCCGAAAGAGGCCGACGCCATCGAGAGCTGGATGGCGGGCTAAGCCGCGCGGTGTATCGCGCCACGAAACCTTTGGCACGACCACTCACATATCGTGCTTCACGAGATCCAGCCCGCGTGTTTTGTAAAGCCTCCAACGCTTGCGCAGCGGCTCGCGCGAGGCTGGGTCGGCCGGCACCACTTCCAGCACGCGCTCGAAGCCTTCCGCTACCGCCTCGCCGCGCAGATTGATGACGAACGCGCGCATCGGCACGTCGGTGCCGGGCGGCACGATCAGCACCGGCACGTCGGCCTCGTCTTCATCGAGCCCAGCGAGTTGGTGTTCGATGAAGCTGTCATCCTCGAAGGACCACAACAGGTCGTCGAGCGCCTCGGCCTGCGTCATCGAGTCGCAGAGCACGAGGGTCGGCTTCTGCGCGGCATGGCACCGCTTCGCCAGCTCGCAGACGAGCAGCAAGGGCTGCTCGCGGAAGCGAGGCTTGCTGATGAGGTAGAAGTCGGCGCGCGCGCTCATCGGCGGACGCCCCGCGTGGCGGCGGGGCGTGCGGGCATCAGGCCGCGGCTTGGTTGATGAGCCAGCGCGTCAGCAGGCCGACCGGGCGGCCGGTGGCCATGCCTTTGCGGCCTTCGTCCGACGACGAGCCGGCGATGTCGAGGTGCGCCCAGCGCTGGCCTTCGGTGAAACGCGCGAGGAAGCAGGCCGCGGTGATCGAGCCGGCCGCCTTGCCGCCGATGTTGTAGACGTCGGCGTAGATCGAATCGAGCTGCGACTGGTAGTCGTCCCAGATCGGCAGGCGCCAGGCGCGGTCGTGGGTGTAATCGCCGGCCGCCAGCAGTTCGCCGGCGAGGTCGTCGTGCTGCGACATCAGCCCGCTGGCGTGCTTGCCCAGCGCGATGATCACCGCGCCGGTCAGCGTCGCGACGTCAACCAGGGCTTTTGGCTCGAAGCGCTGCGCGTAGGTGAGCGCGTCGCAGAGGATCAGGCGGCCTTCGGCATCGGTGTTGCCGACTTCGATGGTTTTGCCGCTCATCGACGTGAGCACATCGGAGGGCCGATACGCGTTACCGTCGGGCATGTTCTCGACGGCTGCTGCGATGGCAACGAGGTTGATCGGCAGCTTGAGTCTGGCGGCGGTGAGGAAGCTGCCCAGCACGCTGGCGGCACCCAGCATGTCGAACTTCATCTCTTCGATGCCGCCCTGCACCTTGAGGTTGATGCCGCCGGTGTCGAAGGTGATGCCTTTGCCGACCAATACATGCGGCTTGGCCTCGCCCGCACCGTTCCACTTCAGCACGATCACTTTCGGACGGTTCGCCGAGCCGCGACCGACGGCGAGCAACGAGCCCATGCCGAGTGCCTGTAGCTCGGCTTCTTCCAGCACTTCGACCTCGACACCGGTGTTTTCGGCGGCGATGCGCCGTGCGGTATCGGCGAGGTAAGCCGGGTTGCAGATGTTCGGCGGCAGATGGCCAAGCTCGCGGGCCAGCTCAACCCCCGCCGCGATGGCCACGCCACGGGCCAGCGCAGCGGCGTCATCGCCGGTGAGCGAAACGGCGACAAGATCCGCTGCCGGGCTGGCCTTGCGTGTCGCGGTGTAGGCGTAGGCCGCGTGATCGGCGCAGGCAACGGCCTGCTCGATGGCGAAACCGGCGTCACGCCCCTCGATGGCAAGCTCGGTCAGGGTGAGCAGGGCGCGCTTCGCCGGCGTGTTTTTCAGCGCACGGACAGCATCACCGACGGCCTTTTGGTAGGCCGGAACGTTGAACTTCGCCGCCTCACCGAGGCCCATGACCAACACGCGCGGTGCGCTCACGCCGGGTAGATCGGTGAGTACCGTCACCCGCCCGGCCTTGCCGGGCAGGTCGCCGCGTGCCTGCAAGGTGCTGAGGCGGCCGCCGCTGGCGGTATCCAGAACCAGCGCGCTGGGCGTGAGGCACCCATCGGCATAGATGCCGACCACAAGGGCATCGGTGCTGACTTCGGCAGCGGAGGAGGAGTTCAGATCAAATTCGAGTGCCATCAGCAAGTTTCCGTAGAATGCAGGGCCTCGCCGGCAGCGCCGGGAGGACAGGTCGGAGCGAAGGCATCGGCCGCCAGTGCAGCGGTGCCCCGCGGGGTCCGCGAGTGTAATCGATCCGGTGCGAGAGCCTTTTTGACGACCCTACGGCGTTACCTTGTGCGACAGCTCGCCGCTACCACGGCGGCCGCGACGGTCGTATTGCTGCTCGTGAGCTTGGGTGGCGTGTTCGCCGATCTGGTTTCCGAGATCGCTCGCGGCCGCGTTCCGGCCCCATTGCTGTTGACCCAACTGGGCTTACGGATCGTTTCGTTCCTGCCGCTGGTGCTGCCACTCGGTCTGTTTATCGGCTTGATGTTGGGTATTGGCCGTCTGTACCGCGATAGCGAAATGGCGGTTCTGTTTGCGATGGGGCAGGGGCCGCGGCAACTGCTGGTGCCGCTAATGTGGGTGGCCGCGCCAGTGATCCTCACCGTAGCAGCCTGCGCGCTTTGGTTGGGCCCGCTCGCCGAGCGAACCGCGCGCGCTGCTGTGGATACGGCCAACCGCAGCTTCCTTGTCGCCGGGCTGGATGCGGGGCGCTTTGTCGAGCTGCCGGGTGGGCGCGGTGTGGTTTTTGTCAGCGAACTTTCGCCGGATGGCCGCCATTTCAAGCGCCTATTCGTGCAAATGCGCCGTGCCGAGCGCGTCGATGTGATTACCGCCGTCGAAGGCGAGATGTTCGTGGACGGCGAGCGCCGCTTTCTGCGCCTACGCGATGGCTTTCGTGTGGAAGGCCAGCCCGGGCAGCATGACTTTCGCCTGCAGCGCTTCGAGCTCAACGAAGTGCGCCTGCCCGCTCTTGAAAGCGACAACCGCAATCCGCTTGCAGGCCGGCCCACACTGACGTTGATGGGCCAAACCGCCACGCCACGGGCTCGCGCGGAGTTTCATTACCGTATCGGCGTGCCGTTGTTCGCGCTGGTTCTCGCCTTGCTGGCCCTGCCGCTCTCGCGCAGTCCGCCGCGCCAAGCGCGCTATGGCCGGATGATCCTCGCCGTTCTCGCCTACGTACTCGGCATGAATCTGCTGATGCTGGGTAAGGCATGGCTGGGCAGCGGGCAGATACCGATGCTGATCGGCCTATGGTGGTTGCACCTGCCCGCGTTGGCGCTCGCCGTTTGGGTGATCGTCCGCGATGGCCGGCCAGCACGTCGGCGTAAGGTGCCGGTATGAGCGTGCTGAAGATTCATCATCGTTTTGTCGCGCGCTCTGTGCTGCTAGCCGTGCTGGCCACGTGGGTCGTGCTGGCTGGTTTCGCGACCCTCGGGGCTCTGCTCGATCAAGTCGATGATTTCGGCCAGGGCAACTACGGCTTCGGCCAGGCCCTGCTGTACGTGGGCTGGCAATTGCCACGGCGTGCGCACGAGAGCTTCCCGATGGCGGCAGTGATTGGCTGCGTGCTGGCAATCGGCGGGCATGCGGCGCGCTCCGAATTGGTTGCCCTGCGCGCCGCCGGACTCGCCCCGACGCGCATCGCGACCACCGCACTGGCGGTGGTTTTCGCGCTGGCCCTGCCCCTGGTGTTGGCGAGTGATTGGGCCATTCCCGACTTCGAACGTCGGGCGCATGTGCTGAAGCTCACCGCGATGGAACATGAAGTGACGCTGGCCGGTGGCGCCAATGTCTGGGCGCGTGAGGGCTCGGAAGTCTTCAATGCCCAAGGCGGCGAACGGCAACGGGTGGATGGCCGCACCGTGCTGGTGTTCGCCGGCGTCAGCGTCTACGCCTTCGATCCGCAGGGGCGACTGGCGTGGATTCAAGAGGCAACGCAGGCCGAATACGATGAAACCCGCGGCTGGGTGCTGCGCGAGGTTCGGCGCACTACGTTTGGTCCGCGCAGCGTGGCTGTCGAGACCTTCGCTGAGCAGATTTGGGCGACGGCCCTCGAACCGGGTGCCATCGAGGCCAGCCTGCAACATCCAAGCCACCTCACATCGGCTTCGATCCGCGCGCAGATCGCGCACATGCAGCGCATGGGCCTCGATGCGGGCGCGCTGCGCGATGCGTATTGGTCGCGTTGGTTTCAGCCCATCACCACACTGGCCTTGGTCTTCGCGGCCCTGCCCTTCGCCTTCGGCCAGCGCCGCAGCGGCGGATTTGGGCAGCGCTTGTTCGTCGGCATCGTCTTTGCGCTGGTGGCGCGTTTGGCGCAGCCGATGCTGGTGAACCTCGCTCAGGCTTTCCAGCTTTCCATCGTGCTGGCTTATGCGCTGCCGGTGTTGCTGTTACTGGCGATCGGTTTCGTAGGCTTCAGGCGGCGCTGACACGGCGCACAAAACGGGTCGCGGAGAGCCGATCGTGCAGGGGAACGCCGTCGCGGTCGACAACGCACCAGACCCAGCCGCCAACGAGAACAGCCAGCGCGATCCAAAACGGTGTGGCCGCTGCCGACCACGCCACCAAGGCAGCGAGTTCAAGCGCGATGAAAGCCGGTGCAGTGGCCCAGGCGTAGCGTTTCAGCAGTGCGCCGACCGCTGCCGGGCGGCCGCTGACGGCGACGACTTGCAGACGCCAAGGCCGCATGCCGAGCGTCTGGCCGCCGCGCGCCCAACTGAGGACGAAATAGGCTCCCATAAAGGCCCAGACCCCGAGGGCGAGCAAGGGCCCGGCCCAAGGAAGATCGCTCAGGTCGGGATGTCCAAGTGCCCAAGCGAATGCCGTGACGCCAGCACCAAACAGCAGGCACAGCGCAAAAGCCGGGAACAAGTCGTAGAGGAGTGCCAGCAGACGCCAGCCCAGATGGGCCGGATGTGCTTCCAAGCGTGGTGTGGTCATGCTGACTAGGATACCGGCGCACTTCGCTACAGTTCCGCCATGCCCGATGTTTCCGTCTCTCCGTCCGTCACCTTTCGCCCATCGCGCCGCACGCCGGCCGCGCGCCGCGAGTTATCACGCGATTGGCCGGAAGCACCCGCCGCCGATGTGGCCGACATCGCCGCATTCCTGCGCCGCCACTGGGCCGAAACCGGCAGCGCGCGCGCAACCCAGACGGCGTATCGCAGCGATTTGATCCTCGTCGCGCGCTGGTTGTCGTGGCGTGGCACGCCAAATCTACACAGCGCTGACCGCGCAGCGCTGTATGCCTTGCTGCAATGGCGTGCCGAGCAGGGTTTCGCTTCGCGCAGCACGGCGCGGCTGATGGCCGCGCTGCGCGCCTACTACGCCGACGGTTTGCGCCAACAGCGGCTGTCGATCGATCCGACCGCATTGTTGGAGCGCCCGAGCCTGCCGCGCAGCTTGCCGAGGGCGCTGGCTGAATCGGAGGTCGAAGCGCTGCTGCGTGCGCCCGACATCGCGAGTCCGGCCGGACTCACCGAGCGGGCGATGCTGGAACTGCTCTATGCCACCGGACTGCGCGTCTCCGAACTGGTGGGCCTGCCGACCTTGGCCGTCAATCTCCGCCAAGGCGTGCTGCGTGTGCGTGGCAAAGCGGGCCGGGAGCGTCTGGTGCCGATCGGTGCCGAGGCCCAGCACTGGGTCGAGCGCTACCTCGCTGAAGCGCGGCCGGTGCTGGCGCGTTCGGCACAAGAGCGTGGCCACAGCCCGCCGACGCTTTTTCTTGGTGCCCACGGCGACGCGCCGACCCGGCAGCACTTCTGGGCGCGGCTGAAGGCTCTTGCCGCGGTCGCTGGTGTGGACCCTGGCCGCGTCACGCCGCACGGACTGCGCCACAGTTTCGCCACCCACCTGTTGAACCACGGCGCCGACCTGCGCGTGGTGCAAATGCTATTGGGTCACGGTAGCCTGTCGACCACGCAGATCTACACGCATATCGCCCGCGAAGGCTTGAAGCGCCTGCATGCCGCGCACCACCCGCGCGGCTAAGCTTGGTGCCTGCCGCCACCCTCGACCCGAACTGGAAACCCCATGCGCCACCGTCCTGCTTTCGCTGTGCTCGCCCTTTCACTGGGCTTTGGTTTGTCTGCTTGTGCCCAACCCGTCCCACCGGCCTCGGCAGCACCGACCGCAGCGGACGAAGCCGCCGTTCGTGCGACCTTGACTGGCGCGCTGCCAGGAGCGGAGGTGCGGCGCTTGCGCCCGGCACCATTCGCGGGCTTCACCGAGGCGGTGGTCGCTGGCCGCGTCTTTTACGTCAGCAACGACGGACGCTTCATCCTCGATGGTGCCGTCATCGACATCCGCGAGCGGCGCAATCTCACCGTTTCGGCGATGGACGACATCCGTGTCGAAGGCTTGAAGGCCATCCCTAGCACCCAGCGCATCGTGTTCGCGCCGCGCGATCCGAAGTACACGGTGACAGTGTTCACCGATATCTCCTGCGGTTACTGCCGGATGTTTCACCAGCACATGGACGAGTACAACGCGCTGGGCATCGCCGTGGAGTACCTGTTTTTCCCGCGTGCGGGTGCGGGTTCCGAGGCTTGGGCGATGGCCGACTCGGTATGGTGCGCCAAAGACCCTCGGCAGGCGATGACCGACGCCAAGGCCGGCAAGACGCTGCCTGCGGGCACCTGCGAAACGCCGGTCGGCATCGAGTTCGCGCTCGGCCAAGATGTTGGGGTGAATGCCACGCCGGCGGTGTTCGCCGCGGATGGATCGCAGTTGGGCGGTTACCTTGAGCCGCAGCGCTTGCTCGCGGCACTGCGGGCCAATGCTGACGCGGCGGCGAAGGCTGCTGCTCGCTAAGACAGGACGCCGCACGCTGGTCGAAGGAGCGAGCAGCAGCGCTTTGCTAGAATCGATGCCTCGCCTCGCCGGAATTGCTGGCTCATGATCGTGCTTGAGGGCCTGCCGGCCCTGTCCGACTTCCGCCTCCAGCGCTTGTTGGCCGAGTGCAGGGCCATCCATCCCGCGATCGATCTGCTCGGCTCGCACCACGTCTACCTCGTGCTGCCGCGTGAGGGCGCGCGCATCGATACCGGCGCGCTCGGCGCGATCCTCGATGCCTGCATCGTGGCCACACCGACACCAGCCGGGGCAGTGAGCCGCTTCGTGGTGCCTCGGCTGGGCACGCTTTCGCCCTGGGCTAGCAAGACCACTGAAATCCTGCACGGTGCCGGGCATGCGGTCGCTCGGGTCGAACGCGGTTTGCGCATCGACATCGCCCACTGGCCGACCAGCGCCGACACTGCGCGCCGCCTCGCCCGCGCCCTGCATGACCCGATGACGCAGTCGCTCATCGATTCGCTCGATGCCGCCGAAGCGCTGTTTACACTTCCGCCGATCGGCGTGGTCGAGCACATCGCGCCGTCCGAACTCGCGGCCGCGAACGCGCGCCTCGGTCTTGCACTCTCCGACGACGAAATCGCCTATTTGCAAGCGGCCTATGCGCAGCTAGGCCGTGCCGCTACCGATGCCGAACTGATGATGTTCGCGCAGGCGAACTCCGAGCACTGCCGGCACAAGATATTCAACGCGCGCTGGACCATTGATGGTGTGCCGCAGAAGCATTCCTTGTTCCAGATGATCAAGGCCACGCACGCAGCGACGCCGCAGTTCACCTTGACGGCCTACGCCGACAACGCCGCCGTGGTGGAAGGCCATCCGGGCCGACGCTTTCGGCCCGATGCGCGAACCGGCGAATACCGCGCCGAAGCCTTGGCTGATAGTGCGTTCTGCATCAAGGTCGAAACCCACAACCACCCGACGGCGATTTCGCCGTTTGCGGGCGCTGCGACCGGTGCGGGTGGCGAGATCCGCGACGAAGGCGCCACTGGCCGCGGTGGCAAGCCCAAAGCCGGCCTCACCGGCTTCAGCGTCTCGCACCTGCGTATCCCCGGCGCGCCGCAGCCTTGGGAGCAGCCGCGCGCGCTGAATCCACGCATGGCCTCGGCCTTCGAGATCATGCGCGACGGCCCGCTGGGCGCGGCCGCGTTCAACAACGAGTTCGGCCGTCCGGCGCTGTCGGGCTACTTCCGCAGCTTCGAGCTGCCGACCGAAACGCCGGGCCTGACCCACGCCTACGACAAGCCGATCATGCTGGCCGGTGGCCTCGGTGCCATCGACCGCGGTCAGGTGAAGAAGCTCGGATTGCGCGACGGTGATCTGGTCATCGTGATCGGCGGCCCGGCCATGCTGATCGGCCTTGGCGGCGGTGCGGCCAGCTCGCTTGCCAGCGGCCAGAGCAGCGAAGCCCTCGACTTCGCGTCCGTGCAGCGCGACAACCCGGAAATGGAGCGCCGCGTGCAGGAGGTCATCGACCACTGCGTGGGTTTGGGCGCGAACAATCCCATCCGCGCCTTCCACGATGTCGGAGCTGGCGGTCTTTCCAACGCCATTCCCGAGCTTCTGCACGACGCCGGTTTCGGTGGCCTCATCCAGATGGCGAAGATTCCCAGCGACGATCCGTCGCTGTCACCGATGCAGCTTTGGTGCAACGAAGCGCAGGAGCGCTACGTGCTCGGCATCGCGCCCGAGCACCTGACGATGTTCGACGCGCTCTGCAAGCGCGAGCGCTGCTTATACGCTGCGGTTGGTGTGACGACGACCGAGCAAATACTGGTGTTGGAAGCAGCGGACGGTACGCGTCCCATCGACCTGCCGATGAGCGTGCTGTTTGGCAAGGCGCCAAAGATGCACCGCGAAACCATGCGCGTCGCTCAGCCGCACTGGCCCAAGCTCGACACTTCGGCCATCGACCTGCACGAGGCCGGACTGCGCGTGTTGTCGCATCCGACGGTGGCCAGCAAGAGCTTCCTCGTCACCATCGGCGATCGCAGCGTCGGCGGCTTGACCGCCCGCGACCAGATGGTCGGCCCGTGGCAGCTTCCGGTAGCCGACGTCGCCATCACCCTCACCGATTTCCACGGCTACTCCGGCGAAGCCATGGCTCTCGGCGAGCGCACGCCGCTGGCCCTGCTCGACACCAAGGCGTCGGCGCGCATGGCGGTCGGCGAGGCCATCACCAATCTCATCGCCGCGCCGATCGGTGCGCTGGAGGAAGTGAAGCTCTCGGCGAACTGGATGGCGGCGTGCGCGCATCCCGGCGAAGACGCTGCGCTGTTCGACGCGGTGAAAGCCGTGGGGCTTGATCTCTGCCCTGCACTGGAGTTGTCGATCCCGGTTGGCAAGGATTCGCTGTCGATGCAGGCGCAATACGCCACGCCGGAGGGCGCGCAGAAGTCGGTGTCGCCGGTGTCGCTGATCGTCACCGCCTTCGCACGGGTGGCCGATGTGCGCGCGCAGCTCACGCCCGACCTCAAACGCGGTATCGATTCCGAGTTGTGGCTGATCGGCCTCGGCGCCGGCAAGAAGCGCATGGGCGGTTCGATCCTCGCGCAGTGCTTCAACGCCTTTGGTGGCACGCCGCCCGACCTCGACGACCCGCAGCGTCTGCGCGATTTCGTCGCACTCATCGGGGAGGCGCGCGAGGACAAATTGCTGCTCGCGTACCACGACCGCAGCGACGGCGGTGCCTTCGCCACCCTGTGCGAGATGGCCTTCGCCGGCCACGTCGGCGTGGATATCAGCCTCGACGGCTGGGGCGACGATCCGTTTCGCGCTTTGTTTTGCGAAGAACTGGGTGCCGTCGTGCAGGTGGGCGTCGAAGACCGTGCCGCTTTCGCCGACCTCATCGAACGCCATCATCTGACCGAATGCGCGCAGCGCATCGGCAAGCCGGTCGCCGCGCCCCGCGTGCGGGTCAGCGACGAGGGCCGGACGCTGGCCGAGTGGTCGTGGGCCGAGTTGTTCGACGCCTGGTGGGCCACCAGCCACGCCATGCAGCAGCGCCGCGACGCTCCGGCTTGCGCCGATGCCGAGCGCTCGGCCCGCCGCCGTTTCGAGGACCTTGGGCTGAATCCGCAGCTCAGGTTCGAGCCGGCCGAAGATATCGCCGCGCCCTTCATCCACACCGGCAAGCGTCCGCGCGTGGCGGTGCTTCGCGAACAGGGCGTCAATGGCCAGATCGAAATGGCCGCTGCTTTCGACCGCGCCGGCTTCACCGCGGTCGACGTGCACATGAGCGACCTCATCGAAGGCCGGCTGCGGCTCGACGGTTTCAAGGGCTTGGCTGCCTGCGGTGGCTTCAGCTATGGCGACGTACTGGGCGCGGGCCGCGGCTGGGCGATGTCGATCCTCACCCGCACCGACTTGCGCGAGCAGTTCGCCGCGTTCTTTGCGCGTAGCGACAGCTTCAGTCTCGGTGTGTGCAATGGTTGCCAGATGCTGGCCCAGCTCAAGGACCTGGTGCCGGGTGCCGAGCACTGGCCGCGTTTCGTGCGCAACGAGAGCGAACAGTACGAAGCCCGCGTCGCCCAACTGCTCGTCGAGGAGTCGCCCTCCGTGCTGCTGGCCGGCATGGCCGGTTCGCGCATCCCGATCGTGGTGTCGCACGGCGAGGGTCGGGCGCGCTTCCACGAGGACACCCAACGCACCGCCGCCGCGGTGGCGCTGCGCTACGTCGACGCCGAAGGCCGCGTCACTCAAGCCTTCCCGGCCAATCCGAATGGCTCGCCCGACGGCATCGCCGGGCTCACCTCGCGCGATGGCCGCGCCACCTTGATGATGCCGCACCCGGAGCGCGTGTTCCGCACGGTGCAGATGAGCTGGGCCCCGGCGAACTGGGGCGAGGACTCGCCTTGGCTGCGGCTGTTCCGCAACGCGCGGGTCTTCGTGGGCTGATCGCGGGCGAGCCTGCCCGCTGCGCGGGGCATTCGCTTTTCCCTCGGTCGGGGCTGTCCTGCCCCGACTCGGGCGCTCGGCATCCTGCCTCGCTTTCCGCGAAACGCCCCGCGCAGCGTCGCGGCTCGCCGCGTCGCCACGCCAGCAGGCGCAGCGCCACGCGCCCCTGATACGCTTGGGCGATGGCTGACTCCGACACGCTCGCCCCCCCCGAAAGCGGCCTCGAACCCAACCTCGACGGCCGCATCGCCGCTGCGCTCGTGGCCCGCGGTCGGCTGAAGGACGCCGACCTTGTCCGCGCCGAGCGCCTGCGCGCCGAAACCGGCGGCGCTCTGCCGGGCCTGCTGGTGAAGCTGGGCATGGTCTCCGAGCGCGACATGGCCGACACCCTCGGGGACGTGCTGGGCCTGCCGCTGATGGCGGCGAAGGACTGCCCCGAGGCCCCGCCGGCCGGCGTACAGCTCTCGGTGAAGTTCCTCAAGCACCACGCGGTCTGCCCGGTGGGCGAGGACGAGCGCAGCGTCACCGTGCTGTGCGCCGACCCGCAGGACCCCTACCTCGCCGATGCCGTGCGCCTCGCCACCGGCCGCGCGGTGAAGCTGACCGTCGGCCTGCGCTCCGAAATCAGCGACCTCGTCGAGCGCTACTACGGCCAGGGCCGCAGCGCATTGGGCAGCATCGTCGAGGACGTCGGCGAGGAATCCCGCGAGGAGGACGATGTCGAGCACCTGCGCGACCTCGCCTCCGAGGCACCGGTGATTCGGCTGGTGAACCTGCTGATCCAGCGCGCGGTCGAGACCCGCGCTTCCGACATCCACATCGAGCCCTTCGAGACGCGGCTGAAGGTGCGCTACCGCATCGATGGCGTGCTGATCGACGCCGAGAGCCCGCCGGCCGCGCTCACCGCGGCGGTGATCTCGCGCATCAAGATCATGGCCAAGCTCAACATCGCCGAGCGCCGTCTGCCGCAGGACGGCCGCATCATGGTGCGCGTGCAGGGCAAGGAGCTCGACCTGCGCGTCAGCACCGTGCCCACACAGCACGGCGAGAGTGTGGTGATGCGCCTGCTCGACCGCGAATCGGTGGTGTTCGACTTCCACCAGCTTGGTTTCACCGACCAATTCCTGCCGCAGTTCATGAAGGTGCTCGACCAGCCGCACGGCATCCTGCTGGTCACCGGCCCCACCGGCTCGGGCAAGACCACGACGCTCTACACCGCGCTGTCGAAGCTCAACACCGACGACGTCAAGATCATCACCGTCGAAGACCCGGTCGAGTACCAGATCGAGGGCATCAACCAGATCCAGGCCAAGGCGCAAATTGGTCTGGATTTTGCCACGGCCCTGCGCAGCATCGTCCGCCAGGACCCCGACATCATCATGATCGGCGAGATGCGCGACCTGGAGACGGCGAAGATCGCCATCCAGTCGGCACTCACCGGCCACCTTGTGCTCTCGACGCTGCACACCAACAGCGCGGCCGGCGGCATCACCCGGCTGCTCGACATGGGCGTCGAGGATTACCTGCTCACCTCGACCATCAACGGGATTCTTGGCCAGCGGCTGGTGAGACGACTGGAGCCGACCCACGCCGAGCGCTACGAGGCGACGCCCGAGGAGATCGAGAAGTTCGGCCTGCGTCGCCTGCAGCCGGAGGGCACCATCCACCTGTACCGCCCGAAGCCTTCGGCGCTGACGCCGACGGGATATCTCGGCCGCACGACGATCATGGAGTTCCTGGTCGTCGACGACGCCATCCGCAAACTCGTGATGCAGCACGCCACCAGCATCGAGATCGAGCGCGAGGCCCGCGCCCGCGGGATGCGCACCATGTACGAGGACGGCCTTGCGAAAGCGCTGGCCGGAGTGACGACGATCGAGGAAGTGCTGCGGGTGACGGAAGAGGCGTGATCCCCGCCGGCGTCGCGACCGGGCGTCGCGGCACCTGGCCGCCCGGGGTGCTGTAGGCACCCGCGATTTCCCTGTGGCAGCGCATGTCCGTCCGATCGGGGGGGGGGCTAGGGTCATCGGCCTTCACTTTGCGAATGCCTAGCAATGTGATTATCATTCGCAACTGAGGCGCTGGTCGGGAGGTCTCGCCGACGGCTGCTAGGTGGCCCCGCGCGATGGTCGACCCCGAAGCGCCATTCCGCTTTTTATTCCGGAGTGACCCATGACCCATCCTCGAACAACGGCCCTGCCGACGCCGAAGGTATTGCCGTCCGCGATCCAGGCTCTGCTGGCGGGCAGCCTGCTGGTCGGCGCGGCGGCGGTTTCCGCGGCCGCGCCCCTGCCCGCGTCTGTGCCCGCGTCGGAGCCGACCGCCGGGGCGGCCGCCGTCGATGCGTCGAAGTCCCCTGACGCAGACGCCAACACGCTGCCCGTGATCCGCGTCGAGGCCGATGCCAAGCCTTTCGATGCGGCCATGCCGAACACGATCGTGACCCTCGACCGCCAGGCGATCGAACTCCGCAGCAACGCGTTCAACGCGCACGACGTCCTCAAGTACGTGCCGAGCATCGCGGTGCGGAATCGCTACCTGGGCGACCGTTCCTCAAGCCTATCGACCCGCAGCGCGGGCGCCAACGTCTCCGCCCGCTCGCTCGTTTACCTCGATGGGATGCCGCTGTCCAACCTGTTGGGCAACAGTGCCGACTTCGCCCCGCGGTGGGGCATGGTCTCGCCCGACGAGATCGAACGCATCAGCGTCGCCTATGGTCCCTTCTCGGCGGAGTTCCCTGGGAATTCGGCCGGTGCCGTCATCAAGATCGAGACGCGCATGCCGGAGCGTTTCGAGGCGTCGGCCAAGACCATCGTTTCCCATCAGGACTTCGACCTGTATGCGTCGGACACCAGCCACACGAGCCATCTCGTCGAGCTCGCCGTTGGCAACCGACATGACCGCCTGAGCTGGCGGCTGAGCTACGCCCGCTCGGACATCTCCGGCGCGCCCCAAGGCTTCGCGAACCGGCCGCTGTCGACCACGCCCGCCGGCCCGGCTGACATCGCCGTGACGGGCGCGGTGTTCGACGTGGGCCCCAACGGCTCGCCACGGGCGATCTTCGGCAGCGCCAGCGGCCTGCACGAGAAGGTCATGCAGAGCGCGAGGCTGAAGGTCGAGTACGCGTTTTCGCCGTCGTTGGTGGCGACCTATCAGGCCGGGCTGTTCCTCGACGACGACATCACGGGGGTCGACACCTACCTGCGCGACGCGAACGGAAGGCCGGTCTTCAGTGGCAACGTGAACGTGAACGGCTTCCGCTACGCGCTGCCGGCGTCGCTGTTCCGCAACAACAAGTTCGATATGGAGCACCTGATGCAGGGCGTGTCCCTGGTCGGCAACGACGGCGGCGACTGGCGCTGGCAGGTGAACGCCAGCGACTTTGACTTCCGGAAGGACCGTCGTGGGCGGCCCGGGACAGCTTTCCCCGGTGCGGCGCTCGGCGGCGTCGGCACCGTGGTGGACGACAACAGCGGCTGGCGCACCGTGGACGCGAAGGCCAGCGTGCAGCCCGGCGGCGGTCCTCACCGGCTAAGCTTCGGCGTGCAGCAGGCCCACTACGTCCTCGACGCGGAGACCCGGAACACGCCGGACTGGCTGCTTGCCCCCGGCACCACCCGCATCAATGCCTTCAGCGGGACGACGACGACGCGCGCCCTGTTCGCGCAGAACGCGACGGCCTTTGGGCCCGCGCTCGAACTGACACTCGGTGCGCGCCTCGAGCGCTGGCGCGCGCAGGACGGCCGGCTGTCGAACGCCACCCGGACGGTGTTCTTCGCTGAGCGCGATGAGGATCGGTTCTCGCCTAAGGCCGCGCTGCGCTACGCGATCGACGAGAACTGGGTGGTGCGTGGCGCCTTGGCCCGTGCCTACCGTTTCCCGACGGTCAGCGAACTTTTCCAGGGCGGGATCACCGGCGCGGGCGTCCTCGTGAACAACGACCCGAACCTCCGGGCGGAGCGGATCGACGCGCAGGAGATCAGCGTCGAGCGGCAGTTGGACCGTGGCGTCCTGCGGGCCAGCCTGTTCCGCGACGTCGTCGACGATGCGCTGTTCGCCCAGCTCAACGTCGCGACCCTCGTCACCAACATCCAGAACCTCGATCGGGTTCGCACGCAGGGCATCGAACTGGCCATCGACGTGGTCGACGTCGGCTTCCGTGGCCTCGATCTCGCCGGCAGCGTCACCTATGCCGATTCGCGCATCGTCGCCAACACCAACAATCCGGCGAGTATCGGCAAGCGCCAGCCCGGCGTTCCCGACTGGCGCGCCTCCGTGCAGGCCACGTGGCGATCGACCGATCGACTGAGCTTCACGCTGGGAGCGCGCTACAGCGGGAAGCAGTTCGTCACGCTCGACAACCGCGAGCTGCGGCGCGATGTCTGGGGTGCCAGCAGTGACTACCTCATCGTCGATACGCGCATGGCGTTCCAGATGACGCCGACGATGACGCTGGCGCTCGGCGTGGACAACCTGACGGACGGCGAGTTCTTCACGGCGGCGACCAACCCGCACATCTTCCCGCCGCGCAGCGTGCAAGGTGAGATTAAGGTGCGCTTCTAGGCCGATGGTGGGCGGCGCTCGTCGGACGCTTGCCCCTCCGGCGGTGCATGGCTACGCTCGCGCGGTCCTTGTTGCTGGGCTCCATCCGTTTGGCCATCTTTAGATATCGGGCAATCAGCGCCGCCGGCGAAGCCCTCGCCGGCTCGATGGATGCCGTGCGCGCGGAGGACGTCGTCGCGCGCCTGCAGGAGCAGGGCCACCTGCCGCTCGAGGTCGGCACCTCGCTGGATGAAGGCGCGGCTGCCGGCTTCGCCGCGCTGTTCCGCAAGAAGGCGATGGACGAGGCGGCGGTGCTGCAGTTCACCCAGCAGCTCGCCATCCTGCTCGGTGCGGGGCAAGCGCTGGATCGCGCGCTCGGTACCTTGCTCGAACTGCCCGACAACCCGCAGAGCCGGCGCGTGATCGAGCGCATCCGCGATGCGGTGCGCGGCGGTCTGCCGCTGTCGGCCGCACTGGAGCAGCAGCACGGGCTGTTCTCGCGGCTGTACGTGAACTTGGTGCGCGCCGGCGAGGCCGGTGGCGGCCTGCAGGTCGCGCTGCGGCGCTTGGGCGAATACCTCGAGCGCGCGGCGGCGTTGAAGGCACAGGTGGTCTCGGCCTTGATCTACCCGATCCTGCTGCTGGTGATGGTGCTGGCGGTCTGCGCGCTGCTGCTCGGCGTGGTGGTGCCGCAGTTCAACGAGTTGCTGGCCAGCACCGATGTGGCATTGCCTTGGTACACGCAGTTGGTGCTGGGCAGCGGCATGCTGCTGCGCAGCTACGGTGTCTACCTGTTCATCGGCGTGGCGGTGGCCGGGTTGCTGGCCGTGAGGCATTTTCGGCAACCGGAAGCACGCGCCCGGCTCGATGCGTGGCTGCTGGGCCGTCCGCGTCTCGGCGATCTGCTGGCACGCTACGAAACCGCGCGGCTGGCGCGCACGCTCGGCACCCTGCTGGGCAACGGCGTGCCCTTGCTGGGTGCGCTCGGCATCGCGCGGCAGGTGATGGACAACCGCGCCTTGGCCGCAGCGCTCGAGCGCGCCGCCGCCGACGTGAAGACCGGCCAAAGCCTGGCCTTCGCGCTGTCGCGGACGAAACTCTTTCCCCGCCTTGCTGTCCAGATGGTGCAGGTGGGCGAGGAATCCGGTGAGCTTTCCGCCATGCTGTTGAAAGTGGCCGACACCTTCGACGGCGAAACCCAGCGTGCGATCCAGCGGGCGCTGGCTGCGCTGGTGCCGTTGGTCACCGTGCTGATGGCCGTACTGGTCGGCGTCGTCGTCATGGCCGTGCTGGTTCCGATCTACCAACTTACGAGTTCCGCAGGAGTGTTGTGATGCGCGTGTTGCCCCCCCACCTGACCGCTCGATCGCAAGCCGGTTTCAGCCTGATGGAGATCTTGATCGTGGTTGGCATCATCGCCGCGATCATGGCCTTCGCCGCCACGCAAATCTTCGGTGGGCAAAACCAGGCCAATGTCCGGCTGGCCGCGACGCAGCTCGAATCGCTGGCCGCCAAGGTCGAGCAATACCGCATGGATACCGGCCAGCTCCCGTCATCGCTCGATGCACTGGTCACCAACCCCGGCGTCAACGGCTGGCTGGGCCCGTATGTGCGCAAGATCGAAGACCTGCAAGACCCTTGGCGACAGCCAGTACAGATCCGCATGCCGGGTGCGAATGGCGAGTTCGAGTTGGTGAGCCTCGGTAGCGATCGCCAGCCCGGTGGCGACAGCACGGCTGCCGATATCGTCCGGCCCTGATAACCTTCGCCGGGCGCGATCCTCACGCTGTCATGCATCGCGCGCCTTTCTCTTGCCTGTGTCAGGATCGCGTCCGCTCAAGCGGTTTCACGCTGATCGAAGCCTTGGTGGTGCTGGCCCTGATGGCCACGGCTTTTGCGCTGTTCGCCGGGGTGTTGCTCGGCACGCTGCCGGGACAGCAAACGCGCACGGCCGTGGGCTTGCTCGCCGCCGAGATGCGCACCACCCGCGCCCGCGCCATCGCCATCGGCATCGATCAGAGCTTCGTCATCGACACCCAAGCGCGTGCATGGCGTAGCGGCCCGAGCGACGATCTCGACGGCGGACACGCTCGACGTCGCGGCACGTTGAGCGACGCCCTCACCATCGGCGCCACCGTTGCGCGTGAGGAGCAACCCGGCCCCGGCCTTGCTGCCATCCGTTTCTTTGCCGACGGCAGTAGCACCGGCGGCCGTGTTGTTGTGCGGCGTGGCGATGCCGCGTGGCGCGTCGATGTCAACTGGCTGACCGGCGCGGTGCGGGTTGAGCGCGGCGAGGGCGCACAATGAGCCGCCGAGCATACCGCCAGCGTGGTTTCACTCTGCTGGAGGTGCTGGTGGCCTTCGCCCTGCTGGGCGGAGCATCGGTGCTGCTGTTGTCGATGCTGTCGAATGGTCTGCGCGACGTGGCCAGCGCCGAGCGCCACGGCGAAGCCGCGCTCCACGCGCGCAGCTTGATGGACAACTTCGGTCGCATGGAGCGGCTGCCCATCGGCGAGAGCAGCGGCAGCATCGATGACGGCCGCTTGCGCTGGGTGCTCGACGTGCAACGGGTGCCCGACCCCATCCCGACAGCGCTGCCTGATCCGACCCTCGCCGCTGCCATGCCGGGCGTCGCGTTGTCGGACGGCGTCATCGACATCGGTGAGCCGGTGTTGTACCGCTTGCAACTCACCCTGCAGTGGGGCGCTGGCGGGCCGGGCCAAACCTTGCGCACCACCACCCTGCGCGCGCTCTACCCGCTACCGGAGGGCTTGTGAGATCGCGCGGTTTCTCGTTGCTGGAGATGCTGGTCGCCGCCGCCCTGTTGGCCGCTGGACTGGGCTTGGCCTTTGGCATCGTGCAGGGCAGCTCACGCGCCACCGTCTCTGCCGAACGGGTGGCCGCGCACAGTGATCGTATCCGCACCGTTCACGGTTTTCTGCGCCGCCAACTGGCCAACGCGCTGCCGCAGCCGATCGACCCGGCAGCCGGCTTCGACGATCTCCGCCTGCTGCGCTTGACCTCACAGCGCATCGAGTTCGTCGGTGAAATGCCGGGCTACCTCGGCCGCGGCGGGGCCTATCTGCAAGCCTTGCATTTGCGGCCCGGCACACGCGGCATGGCACTGGTGTTCGAACACCGGCTGATGACTGCGGAAGGCCCGCTGGCCTCCGAACGTCCGCCCGAGGTGTTGATCGATGGCCTCGTCGATGCGCGCTTCGCCGCGCGTGGTTTCGGCCCGGACGGTCGCCCCGCCGACTGGGGCGACTGGGAGCGCCACGGCCAACTACCGAGTCAAGTGCGCTTGACCGCGCGTTTTGCCGAGCCGCGCCACGGGTTTCCAGCGCTGGTGGTGCCCTTGCGGCATAGCCTCTCGGGATTCAGCGGTACGCCTCCCGAGGCCGCGCGCCGCTCCACCTTGGGCGAGGGCGAGCAATGAGCACATTGCGCATCGGGCAGGGCGGCGTCGCGCTGATCGTCGTGATGTGGCTGTTGGTGCTTTTGGCGGCGATGGTTGGCCTGTTCGCGTTGAATGCGCACGCGGAAGCCTTGCAGGCCTCGGCTTTGCGGCAGCGCGTCGTACTCGACCACGCCGCCGAAGCCGGTATCGAGGCCGCTGCCGCGCGCCTGCTTGCCGTCGACGCCCGACGGCGTCCGGTGCCGGATGGCCGCGAGATCGTGCTGGCCTTCGAGGAGGGCATCACCGTGACGGTCGCTATCACCGACGAAAGCGGCAAGATCGATCTCAACGTCGCTGATGCCGTTTTGTTGCAGCGCCTGTTCCAAGAGATGGGCCTCGCGCTGCCCGAAGCGCAGCGCCTCGCCGGTGCCGTCATTGATTGGCGTGACGCGGACGCGCTGGTGAGCGCCGGCGGCGGTGCCGAGGCGCGGGATTACCGCGCGGCCGAGCTGCCCTACGGCCCATCGAACCGGCCTTTCGCGAAAGTCTCCGAGCTACAGCGTGTGCTGGGTATGCGTCACGCGCTGTATCGGCAACTGCGGCCCTATCTGACCGTTTACACGGGGCTAGGCTTGCCAAACCCGGCCTTCGCCAGCGCCCCGGTGCTTCGGGCGATGGGCCTGACGCCGCCGGTGGTCGAGCAGATCCTGGCTGCGCGCGCCTTATTGCAGCCGGGCATGCCGCCGCCGGCGCTGCCGGGCGGTATGGTGCTCGCTGCGGGCGGCACCGGCACGTATACTGTTTCGAGCCGCGCCGCGCGGGCTGATGGGCCGAAGGCCGAACTCGAAGCCACCCTCCGCGTCGGTGCCGGGGGCTTCCTTGGCCAGGTCTACACGCCCTTGGTTTGGCGTCACGGACAACAGGACTGATGGCCATACCCCGCTTTGCCAATCTTTCCATCGAGGCTTGGCGTATGCACTGGGCGGCAAGCCCGTTGTCGGCGGCGCTAAGGGGCGTTTGCGAGGGGCTGCTCGACCTGCTGCCACCGAGGCTCCGGCAGCTTTGGTTTCCACCGGTGCGGTGCCTTTGGTTGCGCGTCGAAGCCGAAACCCTGCATGTCGCCGAGGCGGTCGGGCGTGAGCGCCATGCGCTCGGTGCCCTGCCTTGGGCGGCGGGCGAGGGCGCGCAGGCGCTGGCCAATAGCCTGGATCGCCGCGCCGTGGACGGCGAGGTGTGGGCCTTACTGCCGCCCGGCCAAGCCCTCGTCCGCACGCTGTCCCTGCCACTGGCCGCCGAAGCCCAACTCGACGCCGTGCTAGGCCATGAGATCGACCGCCAGACACCCTTCAGCGTCGAGCAGGTGGTGTTCACCGCACAGGTGATCGAGCGCCAGCCGGCCGAGGGCCAGCTTCGCGCCGAGCTCGTGGTGGTGCCGAAAGCCACACTGGACTCCGCGCTCAGCGTACTCGGTCCGCTTGCAGCACGGCTTTCCGGGCTCGACATCGACGACGCCGCGCACCGCGCCGGTCGCCGTCGCAATCTGCTGCCGGCCGCATTGCGCATGCGTCGCACCGACCGCGATATCCGTGTGCGTTTGCTGCTGCTCGGTGTTGCCACGACCGCCCTTTTGCTGGCCGGCCTCGTCAGCTTGGGAGCCCGCGAGCGCGCCTTGGCGGCCCTCGAGGTGCAGCGCGATGCCGCGTTCGATACCGCCCGGCAGGCCCGCGCCTTGCGCCAGCAGCTCGACGCGGCCGCTTCGGCCGCCGATTTCCTTGCCGAGCAGCGCCACGCGCGCCCAACCATGCTCGAACTCGTCCATGACTTGACGCGCCGGCTTCCCGATGGTGTCTACGTGCAGCGGCTGGCCGTCGAGCAGCAGCGCGTGACCCTCGCTGGTGCCGCCCGTTCGGCCGGCACGATTGTTTCGACGTTGCAAGGGTCGCCGTACCTTAAGGGGCCGGCACTGGCTGGCATCGTCCAGCAGGATCGCAGCACCGGCTGGGACGGCTTCACCGTCGTCGCCGAGCTAACGCCGGGAGGTCACGATGCGGCGGAGCCTTGAGCGTTTTCGTCCACTCGTCGTGCTGGCCTTGATGGTGGCGCTGGCCTACGGCCTGTTCGTGCACTGGTGGTGGACGGCACCGATGCTCGCGCTGGGCGATTCGATCGCCGAGTTGCGCGACGAGGAATTGCTCCTGCGCATGGAAGGCATGCAGATACCGCAGATCGAAGCAAAGCTCGCCGAGGTTCGCGCCGCCGAGGCCGCTAACCCCGGTTTTCTCGCCGAGCCCGACAAGGATCTCGCCACCGCCGCGCTGGTGCAGCGCTTGGAGTCCGATGTGCGCCGCGTCGCGCCGAACCCGCTGGCCTGCGAGGTGGTGGCGCGCACACCCATCGACGCGCTTGGTGGCGAGCCGTATCCGCGCATCACCGTACAAGTTCGTTTGCGCTGCGATACCGGCGTCTTGGGGTCCTTGCTACACGCATTGGAGAGCGGTAGTCCCCAGCTTTTCATCGACAACATGGCGCTGAGCAGCATGGTGATGCATTTCAATCCCGGCCAAGGTGCCGGTGACAGTCGTATCGATGTGGTCTTTGATCTTTACGGATTTCTGCGCCCGACGGTAGCATCGGCAGCGGGTGAGCCCGGTGCTTGACGCACTGCGCCCCATCACCTGGCTCTGCGGCGCGTTCGCGGTGTGGGCGGTCGGCCTGCTGCTGCTCGCTCTCGCCGGGATGGGCGGTCGGGTCGGGCCGCACCCACCGGACCTAGCGCTGGCACCGAGTATTCCCGAACTGCGCTTCCGCGAAAGCGCCCAGCGGCTAGGACCGCCAAGCGATTATCTCGCGGTTGGCGAACGGCCGCTGTTCCTGCCGGACCGGCGGCCGGCACCGGTGGCGGTGGTCAACGTCGAGCAACAAGCGCCATTTGAAGGTGTACTCACTTCGGTGCTGCTGAGCGATGGACTGCGGATGGCCATCTTCAGCGAGAACAACGGACAGGTGAGCCGGCGCGTGCGCGAGGGCGATACCATCCCCGGCACCGCTTGGCGTGTCGCCGCTATCGAGCCGCGTCGCGCGCTACTCGAAGGGCCGGAGGGCCAGCGCGGGCTCGACCTGCGAGTGTTCGATGGCCAAGGCGGCCAAGCACCGACGCCCATGGCACCCACCGCCGTGTCAGCGCCCGCAATGCCCGCCACCGACCCGCCGGGACTTCTCTTGCAAGGCACCCAAATCCAGGCCCAAGCCGATGCCGAGGCGCGGCGCGGTGCCGAGGAGCGAGCACAGATCGACGCCATCCGCACGCGCATCGAAGCTCGTCGCGCCCAGCTGCGCGAGCAGCAAGCCAATAACACCCCTGCCCCCGTTGCCGAGCAATGACTACTCATCGATTTAGCCGCTTATTGCCCGCCGCCGCGTTTGCTGCCGCCCTCGCGGGCTGTGCGACGGCGCCCTTGCCCGAAATCGTCCGCAATCCCGATGCCGGCACCACACCGGTGATCGCCCGCGGTGCCGATGGCGAGATCCTTGGCGGGCCGGCGACGAGCGTCGAGCCGACTTTGCAGCTTGGAACTGGTCGGGTCATCGACGAATCGCTGGCCGCGCAACCACCACCGCCACTGCCACCCGACGGCGAGGCCACCTTCAACTTCGAGGGCGAATCACTGCACGCCGTGGTGAAGGCGGTGCTTGGCGACTTGCTACAGCAGAACTACGTAATCGCGCCGACGGTACAGGGCACGGTGACGCTCGCCACGCCGCGCCCGGTCAATCCAGCGCAGGCGCTTGCCTTGCTCGAAATGGTGCTGGGTTGGAACAACGCCCGGCTCGTTTGGAGTAACGGCCAGTACGCCATATTGCCCGCCGACCAAGCCGTAGCCGGTAACCTCGCGCCGCGCACGGGTGATGCCGCGGATGCGCGCGGATTTGAACTGCGCGCGGTGCCGCTGCAGTACGTTTCGGCCACCGAAATGGAAAAGTTGCTCAAGCCTTATGTGCGGCAAGGTGCCATCGTGCAGGCCGATGCCGCACGCAATCTGATCGTGCTGGCCGGAACGCGCAGTGAACTCGAGAACTACCTGCGCACGGTGCGCATCTTCGACGTCGATTGGCTGCGCGGCATGTCGGTGGGTGTTTTCCCGATTCAGAGCGCCGAGCCGGAAAAAATCGTCACCGCACTGGAGGGTGTTTTCGGCCCTGAAAGCGGCTCACCGCTGGCCGGCATGTTTCGCTTTCTGCCAGTGGAAGGCAGCAATTCGATCATCGTCATCACGCCGCAGCAAAGTTACCTTCAGCGCGCACGCGAATGGATCGAGAAGCTCGACATGGCGGGCGAGGGCGCGCGTCTGTTCGTCTACGAAGTGAAGTACATGAGAGCGAGCGACCTCGCCACGCAATTGGGGTCGGTGTTCGACGCCAACGTCGTTGCTGGCGGAGGCGGCGCACCCGAGGTGTCACCAGGACTGACGCCGATCGAACTGGGCGCGGTATCACGCCCGGCCGGGGAGTTCTCGCAACCGCCGCCGCGCGCCCCGGTCGCTACTCCTCGCGCAGGCGGTGGCGAGTCGGGCATCGGTATCAGTGCCATCGAGGAAAGCAACGCGCTGATGGTGCGCGCCAGTCCGGCGCAATGGGAGTCGATTCGGCGTGCCATCGAGCGCTTGGATGTGATGCCCGCGCAGGTACACATCGAAGCGCAGGTGCTGGAAGTGGCTTTGGCGGGCGACCTGCAGTTCGGCGTGAGCTGGTTTTTCGACAACGCGGCGGAAACGCGATTCCCCAATCTGCTGCGTGACGCGCGGAGCCTCGGCCAGGTCTCGGGGCGTATTGGGCAGCTGGCATCCGCCGGTGGTGGTCTTGCCGGCCCCAGCATCGAGTACATCTTTGCAAGCAGAAGCGCCGCTGCGATCGTCAGTGCGCTGGACAGCGCGACCGATGTTCGCGTTCTCTCCACGCCATCGGTGTTCGTGCGCAATAACGCGGAAGCTTCGCTCAACGTGGGCCAGAGCCTCGCCGTTGCCAGCATGAGTTTTGCGCCGGGTACGGGTGGTGTCAGCCCAGGCAATGTCATCAGCAATGTGCAATACCTGCAAACCGGAACGCGACTGCGGGTGAAGCCGCGTATCGGCGGCGATGGCATGGTGTTCCTCGAAATCGAACAGGAGATCAGTTCGCCTGCGGGTACCGGTGCCAACAACAACCCGAACATCAATACCAACACGATCACCACCGAGGCGATGGTGCGCGACGGCGACACGGTGATGCTGGGTGGCCTGATTACGCAGCGTGATAGCCGTGGCAGTTCCGGTCTTCCGGGCTTGAGCCGCATCCCCCTACTTGGCGGTCTGTTCGGCCAGCAGAGCAAAAGCACTGGCCGATCGGAGATCGTCTTGCTGATTACGCCGCGCGTTGTCCGTAATACGCCGCAGCTACGTGCATTCTCCGATGACTACCTCCAGCGCTTCCAAGGCCTGACACCGCTGCGGTTGACGCCAGCGCCGGTTCAAGCGCCGCCGGGAAACTGATTCGGCATGCGGCTTGCTTCGGGTCCGGTGCTGCGCGAGTTGCTCGTGCGCGAGTGGCGCGAGCGCTACCAAGGCAGCGTGCTTGGGGTGGCTTGGCTCGGATTATTGCCGCTGGCGCAACTGGCTGTGCTCGCCTTCGTCTTCGGCACCCTGCTGCCGGCGCGCACGGCCTCGGAGAGCTTGCCGTTCCCGATGTTTCTCGCGCTGGGGTTGTTTCCCTGGCTGCTGTTCGCCAATGCAGTGAATCGTGGGGTGACGGCCTATCTCGACAACGCCGGATTGATCGCGCGGGTGCCGTTGCCACCTTCGATCTACGTGCATTCGCGCGTGCTGGCCAGTGTGCTGGTCGATCTCGGTGGGCTGGTGCTGGTGCTTGGCGTGTTGATCGGGTTCGGTCTGCGCTTCAATGCGATAGGGCTTTTGGCGGGACTACTGGGCCTTGTCGTGCTGGTGCTCATGGCGCTGGCCTTGGCGCGTATCGCTGCACTCTTGCAAGTGTTCGTGCGCGATCTCGCGGCCTTGGTCGGGCAGTTGATCGCGCTGGGATTTTTTCTTTCGCCGGTGCTCTATGAGCGCACACAACTGCCTGCGGCGACAGCGAACGCGCTCGGATGGAACCCGCTGGTGGCACCCCTCGAAGCCTTCCGCTACGGCCTTTCGGGGCAAGGCGAGTTGCCCTGGGCAGCGCTGGGCGTTTCGGCACTCGTCGCCATCTTGCTGCTGCTTGCGTCCTTGGGTCTACAGCGGCGGGCAGGCCGGCATCTGGAGGATTTTTTGTGAGCATCGCGGCACACGATGGCACTTCGTTGCGCGGCCCGCTGCTGGTTTCGGTTGAGGGACTCGCGAAGCGCTATCCCGTCGTAGGCGCGCGCGGCGATCGTCTCGCTGCACTCGGCCGCTTGTTGCTTGGCCGCGCTCCACTGCGCGAAATCGAGGTGCTGGCCGGCATCGACCTAGAAGTGTGGCGCGGCGAATCACTCGGTATCGTCGGCGAGAACGGTGCTGGCAAGTCCACCCTGCTCAAACTCATCACCGGCACGCTGACGCCGAGTGCCGGCAGCGTCGCATCGAATGCGCGCATCGGCGCGCTGCTCGAGTTGGGTGCCGGTTTCCATCCCGAATACAGTGGTCGCGACAACGTGCGCATGGCCGCCGCCATCCACGGGCTCGCGGGCGAGGCGTTGGTAGCCAAGCTGCCCGAGATCGAAGCCTTTGCCGAGATCGGTCGCTACTTCGACGAACCGGTAAAGCACTACAGCACCGGCATGGTGGTGCGCCTTGGCTTCGCCGTAATCGCAGCGACACGGCCCGACCTGCTGATCACCGATGAAGTGCTGGCGGTCGGTGATGATCGCTTCCAGAAAAAGTGCATCCGCTGGATCGACGGCTATCTCGCCGATGGCGGCACCCTGCTACTGGTTTCGCACAGCCTCTACCACGTACAGAAGCTCTGTCGCCGCGCGATTTGGCTGAAAGACGGCCGCATCGAGGCGGCGGGTGAGGCTTTCGCTGTGACCCAACGCTATCAGGCCTGGCTGGAGCAACGCGAAGCGGGCGAGCAAGCCATGGCAGCGGCGCATGCAGGCGTTAGCGACTATTGGATCGAGCGGCTACTCGTCGATGCGGTGCGTGACGAGAGTGCGGGCCTGCGCGAGTTGCGTATCGACCTCAGCGCCCGCTCGCGCGATGGTGACCGGCCGCATCTGCTCGTCGGCCTTTCACGCGTCGATGGCACCGCCATCTATGGCACCGGCACCGAGATCGATGGCGTGACGCCCTGGGAAGGCGATGCGGCGGGAACATTTGGAGCGCGCTTGACCATCGATACGCGTGCGCTGTTGCCCGGCGAGTACCGTGTCCGCGCCCACGCGATGGATCCTGAAGCGCTGCGCATCTTCGACACGGTGGAACGTTGCTTCACGGTGGGCGGTACCAGCCGCGAGTTCGGTCTGGTGCGCTTGCCACATCGCTGGGAGGCACCGTGAGTCCGCCATCGAGCCGACAAGCCGGGCCGCCGCTTCCGACTCTGCCGCTGGTCATCGTTCCGGTGTTCAACGCCATCGATGCGCTCGATGCCTGCCTCGCCGCGCTGGATCGCACCCTGCCCGACGGCGCGCGAGTACATCTCGCCGACGACGCATCGACCGACGCGCGCGTGCCCCTACTGATCGACGATTGGCGTCGTCAAACTCGACTCGATGTGAGCCATGTGCGGCGTGCGATGAACCTCGGATTTCCTGGCAACTGCAATGCCGCATTCAAGGAAACCGGCGACGCCGATATCGTGCTGCTGAATGCCGACACCGAGCCCGCCGGCGACTGGCTACAGTGCCTGAGCGCCTGCGCCGCCAGCGATGCGCGTATCGCCACCGCGACGCCTTGGAGCAACAACGGCGAGATCGTTTCGTTTCCCAACTTCGTTGCACCGAATCCACTGCCGGAGAATGTGCAAGACCTCGCCCGCGCCGCATCGCGTCTCCATCCGACCTATCCCGAGTTGCCCACCGCGGTGGGCTTTTGCATGTACTTGCGCCGCGCCGCGTGGCGTGCCGTGGGTGGCTTCGACGCCGAGACTTTTGGCAAAGGCTATGGCGAAGAGAACGACTGGTGCTTGCGTGCCGAAGCCCACGGTTGGCGGCATGTACTCTGTGACGATGCCTACGTGGCACATCGCGGACATGCCTCGTTCGTGGGTACCGGCCATGTGCCCGGCGGCGAGAACCTGCGCCGACTCAATGCGCGCTGGCCTGGCTACAACGAGCGCATTGCGCGCTTTATTCTCGATGATCCCCTGCGTGTCGCGCGCGAACGCTTAAGCGATGCTCTCGCTATGCTTGCGGCCGATGGTCCGCAACTGGATCTGTTCCGATGAGGATTCCCCGATGAGCAGCGCCACGCCGAAGCTGACCTTCACTGGCGAGCGTTACCACCCGGAAGTGCCGCGCGAAATGGCCTACGAGCACTGGCATCGCTATGCCTTTGTGATGGAACTCGCACGCGGCCGGCAGATTCTGGATGCCGCTTGCGGCGAGGGTTATGGCGCGGCTTTGCTGGCGCGAACGGCCGCCTCCGTGCTCGGCGTCGATCTTTCGGCGGAGGCCATCGCCCATGCAACGGCGTGCTATGCGCATCCGCGCCTGCGCTTCCAGCAGGGCGATGTGCGGACTCTGGACGGCGTCGCTGCGGAGAGCATCGACCTCGTTGTCAGCTTTGAGACGCTGGAGCATGTGGCCGAGCACGAGGAAATGCTCGCAGCGTTCTCACGCGTGCTCAAGCCCGATGGTTTGTTGGTTCTGTCGACGCCGGATCGCCACACCTACAGCGAGATTTCCGGGCATCGCAATCCACACCATGTGCGTGAGCTGTATCGCCATGAATTTGCAGCCCTTCTGCAGCGGTACTTTGCGCAACATCGCCTCTACGGGCAGCGCATGGTGGCGCATTCGCTGCTCTGGAGGCTCGATGATGGCTCTGGCGCAACGACAGCGTTCACCCAGGATGGCGATGAGGTTTTCGCCGGTCTTCGCATCCAGCCGATGTACTACTTGGCCGTGTGCGCCAAGCGCAACGAGGCGCTGGCTGAGCTGTCAGCGCTGTCCTGCTTCACCGATGCGCAGCAGAGTGTCTATGCGCACTACCAGCAGGTGATCCGCGACTTGATGGCCACCGACCGCTACGCGCACACGCTGCGCGAACGACTGCGCGCTGCCGGCTTGTCGGACGGACCCTGAGCGGCGTGCGCGAATCGGAAGTTCCGGCCGTGGTCGATGGCGATTGCGTGGATCGCGCCAGCGTCGTTGCCGTGGTGGTGGCCTACGACAGCGCCTCGACGATGGAGCGCTGCATTCTCAGCCTGCAAGCGCAGCCCGAGATCATCGCGATCCGCGTCATCGACAACGGCTCGCGCGATGACACCGTGACGTGCATTCGCGCACTCGCAGCGCGGGATGCGCGCATTGTCCTGATCGAGCTTCCGCACAATCCGGGGTTCGCCGCCGGCTGCAATGCCGGCGCTGCGGGCGTGGTAACGCCTTGGTTGCTGTTCGTGAACCCGGATCTTGAACTGCCGGAGGGCGCGCTTGCACGCTTGCTCGCGCACGCCACGGCCTTGCCGAAGCTCGGTGTACTCGGTGTCGATCTGCGCGACGCCGAAGGTCGGCACGATCCGGCTGCTCGGCGACACGACTTGTCACTGGCTCGAATCGTCGGTGCCGCTGGCGCTCGTACCGGCCTCACGGTTCCGGTCGATGAGTCCTTGGTGCTGCAACGGGTCGATGCCTGTTCGGGCGCGCTGATGCTGGTGCCGCGTGCCGCCTTCGAGGCAATCGATGGTTTCGATGTCGGTTACCGCTTGCACGTCGAAGACCTCGATTTCTGTCGCCGCTTGCGCGCTGCGGGGTTCATGGTGGCGGTCGCGAATGATGTCGTTGCGCTGCACCATCGCGGCGTATCGAGCCGCGCCCGCCCCTTCTTCGTCGAGTGGCACAAGCATCGTGGCCTGTGGCGCTACTGGCGGCGCTTCCGAGGAAACGGCGCTGCGCTGGTGTTCGCACCACTGGTGTTTACTGTTTTGGTACTGCGACTGCTGCTGCTCGCCTTGCCTCGGGCAGTGTTGCGGCGCTTGCGCTGACTTGGTGTTGGGCCTTGGTAACTTTGCAAGCGCGGTATGCACCGCCTGCACCGCCAAGCTCCGCGCACGCTCACAGGCAACAGCATGACACCCGACAGCGAGACATCAGGCAGGTTCGCAACAAGGCTTGCCGCTTTGTCTGCCAGCCCGTAGCGTTTGGTCTAAGGATTGCTCATGCTGGTCAATCCCTCAAGCAGGCCAATCCATCGCTACGCGATTGATTTGGCGGTTTAGCTCTGGCTTTAGGGCGTACCAGCACCACAGGAGACGATCGATTGTTGACCGAAGTTGAACAGATCCGGTTGCGGCTATCCAGGGATACGGACGCGAAGAAGAAATCGCAGTTCGGCCAGTTCCTGACGCCGGAAAGGACAGCGGCCTTTATGGCCGGGCTTTTCCCGCCTAGCGAGGGCATCTGCTGCTTGCTCGATGCTGGTGCCGGTATCGGCTCGCTTTCTGCGGCCTTTTTGGAGCGGTGGCGTTCCGGCGGTCTTCGCTTTCGGCGCGTCGAACTCGATGCATTCGAGATCGATGATTCTCTGCACGCTCCGTTGGCCCAGACGTTGGCGAAATACCGAAGCGACGCATTTCGCGTGAAAGTCTATGGTGACGACTTCATACACGCCGCAGTAGATTCGCTTTCCAGCGGACTGTTCTCGAAGGCACTCCCACGGTACAGCCACGCCATTCTCAACCCGCCCTACAAGAAGATAGGTAGTAATTCAGCGCACCGGCTGGCTCTGCGTCGCGCCGGTATCGAAACGGTAAACCTTTATTCGGCCTTTGTGGCACTGGCCGTGGAACAGGCGGCAGCAAGCGGGCAGATCGTGGCGATCATCCCTCGCAGTTTCTGCAACGGGCCCTATTACCGTCCATTCCGTGCCTTCATCCTTGAGCGCGCAGCCATCCGCCACATTCATCTGTTCGAGTCACGCAGCAAGGCATTCAAGGATGACGCGGTTCTGCAAGAGAACATCATCATCCGCCTGGAGCGGGGTGGGCGGCAGGGGTCGGTGACAGTTTCGACTTCGACCGATGACACTTTCTCCGACCTTGTTTGCCATGAACACTCTTTCGAGCGGATCGTCTTTCCGGATGACTCGGAGCGGTTCATTCATGTACCAACATCGCCCGGCAAACATGCCATCGAGCTTTTCCCAGCGATCCGCTACACGCTGGCCGATCTTGGCATCAACGTATCGACCGGGCCGATAGTCGATTTCAGACTAAAGGAGCACCTGCGCGACATGCCCGGGCCGAGCACTGTGCCCTTGCTCTATCCAGGCCATTTCGCCAGCGGCGGCACCACCTGGCCCATTGATGGAATGAAGAAACCAAACGCCATCGAACGCAATGCCGACACTGAGAAGTGGCTTTATCCGACCGGCTTTTATTGCGTGGTGCGGCGCTTCTCATCCAAGGAGGAAACGCGCCGGATCGTGGCGAGCGTCGTTGATCCCAGCGCATTCGGTGACGCAGCCGTGCTGGGCTTCGAGAACCATCTGAATGTTTTCCACGGTTCCAAGCGCGCCTTGCCGCAGGCGCTCGCCCATGGGCTGGCCGTGTTCCTGAACACGACCGCAGTTGACGAGGCTTTCCGTCGTTTCAATGGCCACACACAGGTCAACGCAACCGACCTGACGATCATGAAGTATCCCGGCCGCGATGTCCTAAGCGAGCTGGGCGAATGGGCTATGCAACAAGAGTGCCTGTCGCAGACCATGATCGACGAAAGGTTCGGAGCCCTGACCGGATGACGACGAATAAGAAGGCCCGCCATATCAAGGCCGCGAATCAAGTTCTCGTTTCACTTGGGCTGCCGCGTGCGCAACAAAATGAGCGATCCGCACTTTGCCTGTTGGCGCTGCTCAACCTCAGGCCAGGGGATCCATGGCTGAAAGCCGAGAATCCGCTCCTTGGCATTACGCCACTCATGGATTGGGCCCGTGAACACTACAGCAAGGAATATGCGCCGAATACGCGCGAGAATGTCCGCCGACAGACAATGCACCAGTTCTGTGGCGCGGGCATCGCGCTTTACAACCCGGACCAGCCCGACCGCCCAGTGAACAGCCCCAAGACTGTCTATCAGATCGAACCTGCCGCTCTCTCCTTGTTGCGTACCTTCGATACGCCCGCTTGGCATGACGCGCTGACGGATTATCTGGCCGAGCGTAGTACGCTGGTCGCACGCTACGCCAAAGAGCGTGAGCAGAACCGAATCCCTGTGAAGATTGCGCCGGGCAAGGTGATCACCCTTAGCCCCGGCGAACACAGTCAATTGATTCGGGCCATTATCGAAGACTTCGCTCCGCGCTTCGCACCGGGCAGCGTACTGGTCTATGCCGGGGACACCGGCGACAAATGGGCATACTTCGATGCCCCTCGGCTGGCCAACTTGGGTGTCGGTGTGGGGTCACACGGCAAGATGCCAGACGTGGTGCTTCACTACACATCGAAGAATTGGTTGCTGCTGGTCGAATCAGTCACCAGCCACGGGCCGGTCGATGGCAAGCGACACGTGGAACTCGCCAAGCTGTTCGCCGATTCAACCGCTGGGTTGGTCTATGTCACCGCTTTCCCGAGCCGCGCGATTATGACCCGTTACCTTGGGGAAATCGCATGGGAGACCGAAGTGTGGGTCGCAGACGCGCCGTCCCACCTGATTCACTTCAATGGCGCGCGTTTCTTAGGCCCGTACAGCGGGTCCTGACAACACGTTCAACGCGGACGCGCAATGATCGGGGCGCCGG